>ENA-ORDR01001060-ORDR01001060.1-marine-metagenome-genome-assembly--contig:-NODE-1060-length-13371-cov-2.833985_pt1 | contig 13371 bp, 13 predicted proteins | sample MGYA00240993_ERZ508538 | MGnify/ENA primary metagenome ERZ508538 (study PRJEB26207, sample SAMN05421999) | marine metagenome | isolation source: Monterey Bay, California, USA | place: USA:Monterey Bay...
CCGACGATCCGCCAACATCACTGATGGGTGGACTACAACGGATCATGTCCAGCGTCGAAGACTATGACTGGCTGCTTGCCGCCAATCCTAGCAAAGCCAATGGAATTACATATTGCATCGGCTGTTTCGCAGAGTTGGGTTGCAATCTGGAAGGACTGATCGATCGGTGGAGTGATCGAATTCACTTCGTACATTTCCGCAACATCAGCGGGTGCCTAGACGATTTTGTGGAAACTTTCCCGGACGACGGTGACGTAGACCTACTGAACGTGCTACGAAAACTGAAGGAGGTTGGCTACACCGGATGTATTCGCCCCGATCACGCACCGAAGCTTTCGGGCGAATATGTCGAAATCGAAGGCTACGGATTTCAGGGTCACATCTTCACAGCCGGTTATCTTCGGGGGCTGCTTACTGCTGTTGCAACTTAATAGAATGCGGATCGGATCAATGTTCTATGGCTGGGCACGAATTAAGAGAATTTCAAATCAAGCAAGATTTCTTTTTGATACATCATTGACTCGATGTTCAAATCAAGTGAGGTTTCCTTATGAGACATCATTGACATGATGTGAATATGACGTAAGATATAACTTATAAGATAAATAGGAGGATAAAATGAAAAAAATATTGTTAGCCGCCAGCGTGATGGCAGGCATTGCTTTGTCAAGTGCTTCGGCATTCGCAGAAGAAAAGGTGACTGTGTACACAGCTGTACCACAGATATTCATCGATGAACTTGTGCCAATGTTTGAACAGCGGACCGGAATTGATGTTGAAATCATCAAAGCTGGTTCAGGCGAATTGTTGAACCGTTTGACTGCAGAGGCAGCACGCCCGATGGCTGACGTGCTCTGGAGCGTTGATTCGTCTGTTGTCGATTTCAACCCAACTCTGTTTGAGGCTTACGATCCAAAAGGTACAGACGCCCTTTTAGAGGGAGTAAACGAGAGCGAAAAGGCCAGCCCATTCTCTGCTGTTGTCATGGCATTTATTGTGAATGAGAGCAAACTCGACGGACTGCCTGTCCCGCAAAGCTGGGTGGAGCTATCAGATCCAAAGTATGATGATTACATCTCTTCAGCGAAAGCAAACAGATCAGGTTCTTCGTATATTCAACTCGCAACTGTTCTTCAACGCTACGGTGAAGAAAAAGGTTGGGAGATTTACAAAAAATTGCTGGCAAACTTTGTCCTGTCCGACAGTTCTGGTGCTGTACCTCGTTTCGTAAACGATGGTGAATTGGCAATCGGTGTCACTTTGGAAGACGCTGTGCTTAGGTTTATCCAAGGAGGTGGGCCAGTTCAAATCGTTTATCCTTCAGATGGTACAGCCTTCCATGCTGACGCGATGGCGCTTGTTGCCGGAGCTCCAAATGAGGGCAACGGTAAGGCTTTCCTTGACTTCATGATGTCTGCTGACGCGCAAACGATTGTAGCCGAGCAAGGTCGGCGGCCGGTTCGCGGCGATGTGGCGTCAAACCCGGCGCTCTTGCCAGTGAGTGATATTGTGAGAGTAAATTATAATAATGCGTGGGCGGCGGAAAACCGCAAGCGGATTGTATCTGCTTGGGAAGATATGCTACTGGACGTTCAATAAAAAAACTAATTGGACCCATCTGGCCTTTGGTCTCAAAAAGATGGGTCCAACATCCTAAAGACTGGATTTAATAATATGGCATCTGTAAAAGTCGTGGGACTGCAGAAGCTCTACGGTTCTGTCGTGGCGCTTTCCAACATTAACATAGATGTCCCCAGTGGCACGTTTTTTACCCTTTTGGGCCCATCTGGTTGTGGTAAAACTACTCTCTTGAGGGCAATTGCTGGTTTTCACAGCCAATCTGCAGGTGATATCTTTGTCGATGGTCAGTCGATCGGCGACCTACCCGCTCACCGGCGCGATGTTGCGATGGTGTTCCAGGACTATGCGGTGTTTCCGCACATGAGTGTAAGGGACAACATAGCATTTGGATTAAAGCAACGAAAAGTACGTGCGGCAGAAATAAAAACAAGAGTTGATGATGTTATCGATGTTGTCCAACTTGGAAAATTTGCTGACCGAATGCCCCATGAGCTTTCAGGGGGACAACAACAGCGTGTTGGGCTCGCCCGCGCTATAGTCGTTCAGCCGAAGGTGTTACTAATGGATGAGCCGCTTTCGAATCTAGATGCAAAGTTACGCGTGGAACTGCGTGCGGAACTACGGCGAATTCAGCAGGATCTAGGTGTGACGACTATTTACGTTACGCACGATCAAGAAGAAGCGTTGGCAATGTCTGACGTAGTTTGCGTTATGGAAGGCGGAGTTATTCAACAAGCGAAGCCACCGTTTGAGGTCTATAGTCGACCTTCAAACCGCTTTGTTGCATCTTTTGTGGGTTCCAATAACTTTATGCAAGTCGACCTTAACGACTCCAAATTTTCGCTTCGTTCAACTGGTGAATTTATCTCTTCGAGTGTTCGCGCTCCAAAGTCTGGTTCTTTTGTTGGCGCGGTTCGACCTGAAGATTTGGACATCCTTCCATCCAGCGCACAGACTGAAGACGATAAAAAAAAATTAGACGTGCCAGTTGTAATTCAGGAAGTTAGCTACGTTGGTCGCGAGATAGAAGTCTATGGCCAAACATCAAATGGGGAGCTAATCAAGGCTATTGGACGTCCTGACGCAGAACTCATTACATTAGCACCGTCAGATAAGGTAATATTCAGAACCCAAAAGGAAAAAGTCTTATTCTTTGTCGATGAGCATTTTGGTGTGCGTATTTAGAGATGCTAAAGGTCTTGCAGAAGAAATTAGATTTGTGGACGATCGTTACGATAGTCATTATACTTTTGCTATGTATCTTGTTGTTGCTTCCCATTATGCAAATTTTGATATTGGGCTTCATGGACGCAGACACAGGTGCGTTTACTTTGGCTAATTTCCAAAAAGTTCTTACGAAGAACTATTATGTCAATGGTCTGAAAAACACGTTGTTTGTGGGAATCCTTGGCACTCTGGGGGCTGGCCTTATCGGTATTCCTCTGGCGTTTTTCACCGCCCGTTTCAAAATTCGTGGCAAAGCATGGATACAAACCTTGGCAATCCTTGTTCTAGTATCGCCACCATTCATAGGGGCCTACGCCTGGATCATGATGTTGGGGTCGAATGGCTTTATTACCAATGCATTCAAAGCTATTGGCCTAGATACCCCAACAATCTACAATGCGCCTGGGATTATCCTGGTGTTTTCACTGAAGTTTTTTCCGTTCATTTTCCTAATGACGCAAACTGCCTTGAACAACGTCAATAAATCCTTTGAAGATGCAGCTGAAAACTTGGGATGCAATCCCTGGCAACGTTTTAGGAAGGTTACCTTGCCGTTGGTTTTCCCAGCTGTGAGTACGGGCGCAATCATCTGCTTCGTTTTGTCAATTGCTGACTTCGGTACACCTGCCATTCTCGGAAGAGGTTTTAGAACGCTATCTACAATTGCTTTAGGTGCTTATCGTTCCGAACTTGGTGGTGCGCCCACGATGGCGGTCACAGTATCCATCTTGATGATGGCAATCTCCATGATCGCACTGATTATACAGCGCCGAATTCTCGCAAAGAAGCGATATGCAAGTGCTCTTACAAACCTGCCAGTACCCGTGAAGTTGGAGGGATGGAAAAATTGGGGTATTCATATCTTCTGCCATGGGCTTGTCTTAATAGCGATGCTTCCATCAATTGTTGTGATCTACACTTCGATCTTGAAAACAAAGGGTCCCGTATTTGTTGGTGGATTTGGGTTTGAAAGTTACCAACGTATTTGGCGGGATGCTCCGGAAGCGATCTTCAATAGCTTCAGCCTCTCAATCACGGCTGCACTTCTTATCACTATCGCATCAGCCTTTATAAGCTATGTGATTGTTCGAAGGGAAACGAGAGTGGCAGCATCAATAGACTTTCTTATGATGGTTCCATACCTTGTACCGGGTGTCGTGATGGCCATTGGTTTTGTGACCGTCTTCAGAAATGCAATGCCAGATATATTCACCGCAACCGTGCTTCTCGTGATGGTCTATTTTATTAGGAGATTGCCATACGGTGTCCGGGCTACATCGTCGAGCCTTCGTCAGATTCAGCCGTCTCTGGAGGAAGCAGCGATTAATTTGGGTGCTTCGCCATTAGGTGCGTTCAGGATGATAACCATACCGTTGATAATTCCAGGTATTATTGTCGGTGCATTAATGGCTTTCATCACTGCAATCAATGAACTTTCGTCCACAGTAATAATCTATGACTCTAGCACCATCACTATGCCGGTACAGGTATATATTGCGGTATTGGATGGTGAATTTGGTACCGCCGCGGCACTGTCTACTATTCTGCTCTTAAGCACTGGTATTTGTGTCTTCGCTGTATTCCGATTTGCAGAAGACCGTGAATCCGCGGTTTTGTAGGATGACGACATATGAATTTTGATCTCTTCTCGCGCTCAAAATACCGCGTCAACGACAAGTCTGGGGATGATGTAGCCTTAGTTCTTCCTGGTGTTTGTTTCGGCGTCTTAGATGGTGCAACGGATGCTGAAGGACGGGATCTAAACGGCGTTCCCTACGGCAGGGCTGCCTCAATGGTGGCTTCCCAAATCCTAGCTGAGATCCTATTGCCATATCAAAACAGAGAAAAAGACGCGGAAACACTGTTGGCAGATCTCTGTACGTCTTATGCGAGGGCATTTCAGGACTACGACCTTGATCAGCTTCCAGCCACCACTTTGGCGGTGGCCATAGACTGTGGTGCCAATTGGCGGTTCTTGTCACTTGGAGACAGCGGTATTCGGATAAACGGCGCCCGGGTGCTAAAGCATGAAAAGCTTATTGATAGCATTTCAACGGAAGTACGAGTTTCAATTTTCAAAATACTGGCCGAAAAATTCAATGATCCTGACGAGCATGAATTAATGACACGACAGGCCATTTTTCTCGGCTTGGCCGAAGCTCAATCTCGGGGCCTTCTCAGTGAAGACGTCGTTGAAATGCTTATTGAAGAAACTATTGGCAATTTGAAATTATCTGGAATTTCGGAGATTGTTCGCGATTTTTTGCTTCTCGGAATTCGGCACCAGAACCGGTTTTCAAACAGCGATAAAAATATACTCTGTTATGACATTGTATCGAGCAGAAAACCAGTTTTGGGCCAGTGGGTAGAAGAGATTGTTCCGAAACAGGAAGTGAAAACTATTGAGATTTTTAGCGATGGTTATGCGTCTTACCCAGAAGAAGTAAGTATTGTTGCATGGGAAAAAGAATTCTCCAGATGTGATGAGGTGGATTTTCACCGCATAGATGAATTCGCGACAGTGAAAGGTGGCACGTCGTCAGAGTTTTTTGATGATCGTACTGTGATTGTGGTGCACACGCCTAACTAGGAAAATTCAAAGCATGTGAAACGACCTTCATTAAATAAGTTTGATGCTAATATTGTAAGGATTACTGCCATGTTACAGATAAATTCTGATACAATACGCCTGGACTTCGCAAAAGCTCTGGCGCGTGAAGTTGGAATCTTGGCCCGGGAAATGCAAAAGAACCTTGGCCGAGTCGAACAAAAAGGGCATCAGGATTACGTCAGTGAAGTCGATCGAAACATCGAGGCAATGATACGCGATAAAGTTATCGAAGCTTTCCCTGATGATGTTATTTTAGGTGAAGAGCTCGGTGGTCAGACCGGGGATAGCCTTTGGGTAGTGGACCCGATTGACGGAACGTCGAACTTTGTTCGCGGCCAGAGCTTTTGGTGTGTGTCGATTTCCTACCTGCGAGATGGGAAGCCGGTCGTTGGCGTAATTTATGCGCCTGCAACAGACGAACTGTTTTATGCTCAGGCCGGGCGGGGTGCCTTTTGCAACGGCGCGCCGATGCGAGTTAAAAAGGTCAATAATGAATCAGAAGCAGTGATAGAAATGGACTGGTCACCTTCGGAGTCTCCAGAAGAATTGATAAGTATGTTGGCCAAGTTTCTAAAAGCTGGGTTTGAGTTCCACAGATCAGGCAGCTGTGCTTTGTGTTTGGCTAATGTCGCCAATGGAAAGATGGATGCCTACTGGGAGGTATTTACGAAGCCATGGGATGCTCTGGCTGGATACTTGCTTGTCAAAGAGGCTGGTGGACAAACGAATGATTTCGAAAGTAATTTGTTTGAAAACCAAGGGAATCTCATTGTTGCAGCGTCACCAGAGCTTTTTGGAAAGATCGTGAAACTCTTTTAATCAATCGGCTATTTTCAGATCCAAGGAGGACTAATATATGACTTGCAGAGTAGACACCAATTGGAGTTATCATGGGCTTTGCGCCGTACGCCTTGAGAACAAGTTTATAGCAGTCACAGTTCTCCCGGAGCGCGGTGCGAATATTATTGATATTACGGACAAATCCAGGGACAGAAACTTGTTATGGCGGTCTGAACGGATTAAACCACACGCGGTCACTCTGAAGGCTGATTTTGATGACCATTGGGCTGGCGGTTGGGATGATATTTTCCCAACTGGACGCCCATGCAAGAATGAATACGGCGACCCGCTTCCCTATCTTGGAGAGCTCTGGAGTATTCCACACGGCTTAACTGTGCTCCAGGATAAAGATGATGTGGTGCAGATCAAAACGTTTGTCAAAACGCCCATAACACCAGCATATTTTTCACGTACTATCACGCTGCAACAAGATAGCGATGAAGTTGTTTTTGAATATGAAATCAAAAATATTGGCACAATGCCCTTCCGTTTCCAATGGGGCATTCATCCAGTATTTGCAGTGACGCCCCAATCTCGCGTTATTCTGCCTTCCAAGAGCGCTCTCGTAGATGAATGGATAGGAGGAGCTTTTGGAGAAGAGGGCGAGACATTCCAATGGCCCCATCATAGGGGCATTGATATGCGGCAACCCTTTGTTTCTGACGAGCGCAGCCTTGCACTTCATTATCTGGACACTGACAAGGGAAACAGTTTCGTATTGGCAGATTATGACGGTGCGTTGAGCATGACGTTCGATCGCACTACTTTTCCATGCCTTTGGTACCTTATCAACAATGGCGCATCGCGGGGTGATACGCATTTGGCGATAGAGCCTTGGACCAGCGCACCAAGTGGTTTGAGCAATGAGCCTGTTTTGGGTGAAATTGCACAGATTGAGGCTGGTGGTGTCAAAAGTGCAACTATAAAGTTGAAGTCGTCTAATAATCAGAAGACAGTAATCGCAGCTGCAAATCTGGATCAAGAGTGACAGTGGTTGACATTATTATGCCAGCGCAATGTGTTGTTAGGGCACCTGAATGCGCTGCGATTTTTTTGCTCTCTGCTATTTCTGTCAAACCCCGGTTTTTGTCCTGACTTGACTAACACCAATTTTCATTTTCTGATTAATAAAAAAGCAAAGATTTCGAAACTTACATCCGCAACACCTACTTGAAACGGAGGAAAAAATGTCACCAGGAACCGAACCTAGTTTTAGGGAAAGTGTAGATTTAATGTTTAATCGCGCAGTAAAATTGATGGACTTACCGCCAGGTCTAGAACAAAAAATAAGGGTTTGTAATGCTACTTATACTGTACGCTTCGGAGTGCGATTAAGAGGGGAAATACAAACTTTTACTGGATACCGCGCAGTGCATTCCGACCATATGGAACCAGTTAAGGGCGGCATCCGTTATTCAGATGCTGTTAATCAAGATGAAGTCGAAGCCTTGGCTGCTCTAATGACTTATAAATGTGCACTCGTTGATGCGCCCTATGGTGGGTCAAAGGGTGGACTTTGTATTAATCCACGTGACTATGAAGAACATGAACTTGAACTGATCACACGTCGCTTTGCATACGAATTAATTAAGCGAGACCTAATAAATCCAAGCCAAAACGTTCCTGCGCCCGATATGGGTACCGGTGAGCGTGAAATGGCATGGATTGCTGATCAATATGCCCGAATGAACACCACAGACATTAACGCTCGTGCATGTGTCACCGGTAAACCTTTGATTGGAGGGGGAATTGCAGGCCGTGTGGAAGCAACAGGCCGTGGTGTTCAATATGCGTTACAAGAATTTTTTCGCGAAGCTAAAGATGTATCAAATGCTCGGCTGTCAGGAACATTAGATGGCAAACGAATTGTGGTGCAAGGCCTTGGCAATGTTGGTTATCACGCTGCTAAATTTCTACAGCAAGAAGATGGTGCGCGCATTATTGGCATTATCGAACGGGATGGAGCTTTGGTCAACGATAACGGACTTGACGTTGAGGCGATACATGACTGGATCTCAAAAACTGGTGGTGTTTCCGGCTTTCCAGAGGCTAATTTTGTAACGAACGGGGCAACAGTACTGGAACAGGATTGTGATATTTTGATCCCAGCAGCGCTAGAAGGTGTAATCAATCTAGAGAATGCTGCAAAAATCAAAGCCCCACTTATTATTGAGGCTGCTAATGGACCAGTAACAGCTGGTGCGGACGATATTCTTCGCAAAAACGGCTGTGTCATCATTCCTGATATGTATGCTAATGCAGGTGGCGTTACCGTTTCCTACTTTGAGTGGGTAAAAAACCTGAGTCATATTCGTTTTGGCCGAATGCAAAGGCGGCAGGAAGAAGCACGTCATGAAATGGTTTTACGTGAATTTGAAAACCTTTCTAATGCTATGGGTGATAAGTGGAGCCTATCACCTGGCTTCAAAAAACAATATTTGCGCGGTGCAGGCGAATTAGAGCTGGTACGCTCTGGCCTTGACGACACCATGCGTTCATCTTTTCAATCAATGCGAGAAATTTGGCATGAACGTAAAGATGTTACTGATCTTCGCACTGCTGCCTATTTAGTATCTATTGGCAAAGTTGCGGCCAGTTATCAAACTAAAGGTCTCTAATTTAACGTGCAGCTTAAAATGGATGGGACTCAAGACGCATTCTCAAATAAAGAGTTGGTTACCGTGTTGCTTCCCCTTATCAGGCGTAAGCGGGAGGCGATGAATATATTGATAGGACGGAGGATAAAGTGAGTTTTTCCTTTTGATGAGCGAAGAGTTCCAAAATTGATTTAGATTATAAACTCTTGACGACTGATGACTAAAATCAATCCCAGGTTACAATTTCTGAGAGGTTAGGTCGTGGCCGCTCAGATGGAGTCATTGTTTCTGTGCCAAAGTATATTATCCCAGCAACGCGTTCATTTGTTTTTAGCCCAAAGGTTTCTGACACAAACTTTTTGTCGTGGGATAGCCAGCCAGTAAGCCAATTAGCCCCCCATCCAGCTGCCAGCCCAGCATTTACAAGGCTTAAACACACTGCGCCAGCAGAATATGTTTGCTCAATCTCGGGTATTTTTTCAGACATTTTTTGAACTTCTATAACAATGACACCTAATTCACCGTCCACAAATTGTTTTACTGCTTTTGCCGTAACGGCCTCGTCACAGTTAAGTAAACCACAGTATTTCTTTGCCGCAACAGCAGTTTTTTCTAACGCTGGCTTGGTAAGCACCTTTAGCCTCCAAGGTTCTAATTTACCATGATCAGGCACACGAGTGCCGGCTTCTAAGATTACAGTTAACTCGTCCTTTGATGGGGCTGGGCCAGTTAATGTTTTAGCCGGTCTAGAACGGCGGTTTAATAAAAATTCTAAAGCTGCTTCATTTCTTAAAGTCATTTAAAATATCCAAAAAATTTTATTGATACCGATTTAAACAATAATTTCCTTTTGGTCTCAAGATACGAGCTCATTTGTAATTTTAACTAGCTCCGATGATATTCCAGGCTCTGACATAGCATGACCAGCTTGAGGTATTATCTTGATTTCGGCATTTGGCCATTTTTCAACCAAATTGAAAGCACTTGTTGGTGGGCAAATCATATCAAATCTTCCCTGCACGATGTTGCCAGGGATATGCTCTATTTTCTCCATGTTATCCAAAATCGCGTCTTTATTCTCTAAAAACCCGTTGTTTATAAAGTAATGATTTTCAATGCGCGCAAATGTCCGAGCGTAGTCCGCAGGTGCGCGAGTTGAAATTCCATCAGACGCAATAGAGGCAAGAGCATTTTCCCAAGATGACCAATATTGGCCAAACTCCATTTCTTCTCTAAGGTTGCCTGAAAAAAGCCTCCTGTTATAGGCCTTTATGAGATCCGCCTGTTCATCAGTTGGAATTGGCTCTTTAAATTTTTTCCAAACATCAGGCCAGAATTGTCCAGCCCCTCCACCATAGAACCATTCTAATTCTGGCTTTGTCATTAAGAAAACTCCGCGAAGCAAAAGATTAGCAACATGCTTTGGAAATTTTTGTGCATATATTAGCGAGAGAGTTGCCCCCCAACTTCCACCAAAGACCATCCAATCAGAAATACCCAGCTTTTCTCGGATAAGCTCTATATCCCCGACAAGGTCCCAGGTTGTATTGTTTTTGACTGATGCTTGTGGTTTAGAACGTCCACATCCACGTTGATCAAAGAGAACGACATGATATTTTTTGGGATCGAAATACCTCCGCATAACTGGGCTACAACCACCTCCAGGTCCACCATGCAGAACAATTACAGGTTTGCCTTTAGGGTTGCCGCATCTTTCAACGTAAATTTCATGACCGCCCCCTACATCCAACATCATGCTGTCAAAGGGATCAATTGATGGAAATAAAAATTGAGCTGCGCGTTTTTGACCAGAGAATTTATCCATATTTAGACTATATGGTACTTTAATGCCAAATGACCAGATGGAGCGTCCGATGAAAGCAATTATCGATACCATTGATCCTAAAGAAGTAGCTAAATTTGAGGCTATGGCCGATGAGTGGTGGGATCTTAATGGCAAATTTAAACCGTTACATATGCTTAATCCTTGCAGACTTGACTATATTGTAAGTCAAATAGCTTTGGAGTTTGATCGAGATATTAAGAGTAAAGAGCCGTTCAAGGGCTTAAATATATTAGATATCGGTTGTGGGGGCGGCCTGCTTTGTGAGCCTATGGCACGCCTAGGAGCTACTGTAGTTGGGGTGGACGCAGCTGAACGGAATATCCCAGTGGCGAAAGCACATGCAAGTCGTTCTAACCTTTCAATTGATTATAGAGTGGGAACAGCAGAGCAATTAGTAGAAAGTGGGAATAAGTTTGATGTTGTTCTCAACATGGAGGTAGTGGAACATGTTGCTAACCCACTATCCTATCTAACAGCCTGCCAAGAGCTTTTAGTAAAAGGCGGGCTAATGATTTGTTCGACGATTAATAGAAACCCCAAGAGTTTTGCAATGGCGATTGTTGGAGCTGAATATGTTATGAGATGGCTGCCAAAAGGAACCCATGAGTGGTCAAAATTCATTAAACCAGATGAGCTCTATCAACTGATTTCAGAGTCTGGCCTAACTCCAGTCGATAAAAAGGGGTTTGTTTTCAATCCTATAAAATGGTCTTGGGCTTTGTCTGATAGAGACCTAAGTGTCAATTATGTAACTGCCAGTGTAAATGATGGTAAAAACTAGTTGGTTTTTTCGATTAATCGAAAAGAAGCATATAGCCGGCGCCCCTGACGGTTTGTAAGTATCTCGGTTGACTAGGATTAACTTCTATCTTTCTACGCAACCTTGTTATCTGTACATCGATCGCGCGATCTTGTGCTAAACTGACGTCTCTGCCTAAAGACATAACTAAATCTGCGCGGGATATCGGTTCACCTAATGCAGAAGTGAAGATTTTCATAAGTTGACTTTCCGTTGTCGTCAAACGCACTTGCTTTTCTCCATCCCAAAGTTCGTTGCGTGCAACATCATACTTCAAATTGCCAAAATCCAAAGTCTTTGGCATCATTTTATCTTCTTTTAAATCTGGCATTCTGCGCAGAATTGCATTTATTCGTAACAGTAACTCTTTAGGTTCGAATGGTTTTGGTAGGTAATCATCTGCACCCGCCTCTAATCCCTTAATTCTATCTTCGGTTTCGCCCCTCGCTGTAAGTAATAGGATCGGTGTATTATTTCCCAAATTTCTAAGCTCGCCGGCGAATGATATTCCGTCTTGCCCAGGCATCATTACGTCGAGAATAATCAAGTCAAATTCTATTCCAGATAAGAGTATTCTAGCCTGCTCCGCGTTTTCAGCGGTCGATATCAAATAACCATCTTGGACAAGAAATTGCTGCAAAAGAGAACGAATACGTTCATCATCATCTACAACAAGGAGGTGTGGCTCCATACTATTTACCTTCTTCTCTTAATTTTGAATAAATTTTGTTGAGCTCTGGGTCCATCATGGCTTCTAAAACGGTTTTAAAGCCAGAGACTGCATTAGGGCCAGCATTTTTGAATGCTTTTCGCATTCTATTACTTTGTGCTGAGGATAAACGTTGTTGAAGTTCATTTCCATTTTCAGTCAAGTAAAGGTGTCTTTCTCTTTTATCACGAACACCAATTTTTACTTCAACCAGCATATCATCTACCAAAGTGCGCAAAACTCTGTTGAGCGATTGTTTTGTGACTCCTAATATCGTGAGTAAATTGTTCACAGTTGTTCCTGGTGAGCCATTTATAAAATGTACAGCACGGTGGTGAGCGCGCCCATATCCGTATTCTTCTAAAATTTTATCAGGGTCAGCGGTAAATCCGCGATATGCAAAAAACATAGCCTCAATGCCTTGCCGCAATTGGTTGTCTGTAAGGTAAAGAAGAGACTCGCCTGTGATGATGCTTGAGTTGGTCATATCGTTTCTCCAAATTAACTCTATAATAAGTCAGTCTTGTTGACATTGTAAGTATCAAATGCTAGCCAAATACACATTTTACGAAATTTTATGTCCGTTTCGGTCGTAATTTTGTAACTTTTGCAAACCGTTGTTAATTTGGAGGGATATACTATGTCGGGCGGATATGATGATCGGGATGGTAAAATTTGGTTGGATGGGGATTTTGTTGATTGGAGAGATGCCAATGTTCATGTTCTGACACATGCTATGCACTATGCTAGTTCGGTATTTGAAGGTGAACGAGCTTACAATGGTAAAATATTTAAAAGTTTTGAGCATTCTGAAAGATTTAAGAAGTCGGCAAATTTAATAGATTTTGAAATACCCTATACTGTGGAAGAAATAGAAAAGGCTAAATATCAATCGTTAGAAAAAAATGACCTCACCGATGCGTACGTTAGGGCTTTTGCTTGGCGTGGTGCTGGAGAAGATATGGGAGTGGCGTCATCGCGAAATCCGGTTCGAGTTGCTGTAGCGGTTTGGTCCTGGGGAAACTATTACGGTGATGCGAAATTTAAAGGAGCCAAATTAGACATAGCGAAGTGGAGAAGGCCAGATCCTGCAACTGCGCCATCCCAAGCAAAAGCAGCTGGACTTTACATGATTGCTACCATGTCCAAACATACAGCCGA
>ENA-ORDR01001069-ORDR01001069.1-marine-metagenome-genome-assembly--contig:-NODE-1069-length-13330-cov-6.697352_pt1 | contig 13330 bp, 14 predicted proteins | sample MGYA00240993_ERZ508538 | MGnify/ENA primary metagenome ERZ508538 (study PRJEB26207, sample SAMN05421999) | marine metagenome | isolation source: Monterey Bay, California, USA | place: USA:Monterey Bay...
GCTAATCAATCTATTAAAACAAACTTAAGAAATTAATTGGATTTTCTGATTAAAAATTACTTTTAAAAATAATTTTCTTTACTAAGGGATTGTATAACTGAATTTATTAGGAACTTTTCTACCACCGCAAACAAAAGATTCAAACGTTACTACATCTCCTTTCTCAAGTTTCTTTATTTCTTCCTTTGCTAATTCACTAAGATTATTACCATTACATGAAATGTCTATACTCTTGCCAGTACTCATACTCATTATCTTTACACTAAAACTAGATATATTAAGATATTCCTTTGGCATTGGAAGCAAACATCCACCTATATCCATCCTAAATGATAGATACATGAGATCATTGGTTTTTAATGAGCTACATTCGTTACTTGGAACTAATCTTGGTGGTGGTACTTGATGTACTTGGAAATCTGTTGTAGTATATACATTTCCTTTTTTATCCGTTACAGTAATAGTTAATGTTCTAGATCCTCTACCAGGGTAAACTTCATATTGACCAGCATCTTTATCAACAACTTTTAGGTTTCCGCTATTAACTGATACAACAAGATCTGAATTTTTCACATTAGATACTATAATATCAATTGGATTGTTCACTCCAGCATAAACAATTTTTGGCATATAAGATGCAGAAATAATTGCATTAGATTGAGAAAATGAATTTAAGCTTAAAAAGATTAAAAATATAATTATTAATTTTTTCATAATTTTAAATTGAGTTATATTACAGCAAACTTACAAAAAATAAAGAGAAAAAAGTCGGGGTAGCAGGATTCGAACCTATTTACTAATATGAAGATAGAAATAAATTTTCTCTATTTTTTGAAAATTTTCCTGAATAAAATCATAAAAGGATCAAAATATCTGTCCACTACTCTTTCTTTAAGTGGAATAATACCGTCATCTGTAATTTGAATATCTTCAGGGCATACTTCTGTACAACATCTTGTAATATTACACATCCCAGAGCCATAATCTTCCTTAATAGCTGGAATTCTATCTGCATCATCCATAGGGTGCATTTCTAAACTAGCAAGACGAATCATAAATCTTGGACCAACAAATTTATCTTGAGCTCCCTGATCTCTAATAACATGGCAAACATTCTGGCACAAATAACATTCAATACATTTTCTAAAGTGCTGTGTTCTTTCCACATCTACTTGTTGCATTACCAATCCCTTTTCCGTATTATTTTTATTTTGTGATGGAGAAAAGGGCTTTATTCTTTTGTTTTGTTTGTAATTCCAACTTACATCTGTTACTGTATCTTTTATAATTGGAAATGATTTTAAAGGAGTAATCATAATAGTCTCATCAGGGCTATATTCATTCATCCTTGTCATGCAAGCTAGTTTTGGTCTCCCATTAATTTCTACACTACAAGATCCACACTTTCCTGCTTTACAATTCCATCTGCAAGCCATATCATTTGCATCGTCTGCCTGAATTCTGTGCATTGCATCCAGCACTACCATACCTTCCGTTATATCACAATTGTAATCAACTAACTCACCCTTAGTGTTATCTCCTCTGTATATTTTGAATTTACGATTTCCCATAATTATGATTTTCTTTCTTCAGCAACTTCTGCTTCCAAATCTTCCAGCGTTGCATTTGCAATTCTTTCAAGTTCCGGATCTGCATCTTTTCTTCTTTCTTTAATCACTTGCATAGTTCCATCCTCTCCTTTTTTGCTAATGATATTATACTGATACCACTCCTCACTTTCATCTCTAAAATCATCTCTTGTATGAGCTCCTCTACTTTCTGTTCTAAGGTGTGCGGCTCTGGCTACTGCTTCTGCAGTAATTAATAAGTTTCTCATAGCAAGAGCTTCATGCCATCCAGGATTAAACTGACTGGAACCATTTGCCTTTACATTTTTATTTTTTTCTTTTAAGTTTTCAATGTTTTTGATGCCTTCTTGTAATTCGGAATCTGTTCGGATAATACCCACATTATTTTGCATATTATTTTGTAAAGATTCGTGCATCAAATAAGGGTTTTCTCCTTCTTCTCTATTTAATATACTAGTTGCATTTCGGATAATTCTTTTAGCATCCTCATCACTAAATTTAGGCATTTCACTTAACTCCTTGGCATATTTAGAAGCTCCCATTCCTGCTAAATTTCCAAATACCAGTAAATCCGATAAGGAATTTCCTCCTAATCGATTTGCTCCATGCATACCTGCTGCACATTCTCCACAAGCAAAAAGTCCATCAACAGTTGACATTGTTGTATCGGCCTCTACTCGAATTCCTCCCATAAAATAATGACAAGTTGGGCCAACTTCCATTGGCTCTTTTGTAATATCTAATTCAGCTAATACCTTAAACTGATGGTACATCGAAGGTAATTTCTTTTTAATGTCCTCTGCGCTTCTTTCACTTGCAATATCCAAATACGCTCCTCCATGCTTAGATCCTCTACCTGCTTTTACTTCTGCATTAATAGCTCTTGCAACCACATCTCTTGTAAGTAACTCTGGAGGTCTTCTTGCGTCTTTATCTCCTGCTAACCATCTAGCAGCCTCCTCTTCAGTATCAGCTGTTTCATTTTTGAACTTCTCTGGAATATAGTCAAACATAAATCGTTTACCTTCACTATTTTTTAAAATCCCTCCTTCTCCTCTTACTCCTTCTGTTACTAATATTCCTTTAACGGATGGTGGCCATACCATTCCTGTTGGATGAAATTGATTAAATTCTAAATCCATTAATTCCGCTCCAGCTTCATAAGCCATAGCATATCCATCTCCCGTATATTCCCAGCTATTTGAAGTAATTTCCCAAGCTTTTCCACCTCCTCCAGTAGCAAGTATTAAAGATTTTGTTTTGAAAATAATAAACTCTCCTGTTTCTCTATACATACAAACAACTCCAGCAACTTTTCCACTTTCATCTTTCAAAATATCCAAAGCCGTACATTCCATATGAATGTCAATGTCTTTATGTATTCCATAATCTTGAAGGGTTCTAATCATTTCCAGTCCTGTTCTATCTCCAACATGAGCAAGTCTTGGGTATCTATGCCCTCCAAAATTTCTTTGGTTGATAAGCCCTTCTTTTGTTCTATCAAAAACAGCTCCCCATTGTTCTAATTCTATTACTCTATCGGCAGCATGCCTAGCGTGTAATTCAGCCATACGCCAAACATTCAGCATTTTCCCTCCACGCATTGTATCTCGAAAATGAATTTTCCAATGATCTCGTTTATCCACATTCCCAAGTGATGCAGCCATACCTCCTTCAGCCATTACCGTATGAGCTTTCCCTAATAAAGATTTACATACCAAACCAACTTTTTTGGATTCTTTGGTAGCTGTTATTGCAGCACATAAACCAGCTCCTCCCGCTCCTATTACAAGAACATCAAATTCTATCTGTCTTATTTCTGAAATATCTAACATAATTATTTTTTTATACCCAAGTATTTAAATCTGTAATCACTCCCATTGAAACCAATCTGACATAAACATCAGAAAGACCAACCCAAACTAAAGAAAACCATGCAAACATTTGATGTCTTCTATTAAGATAAGTCACAATTTTCCATCTGCTATGTGCATGTTCTGCAGAATGAGAGCAAGAAAAACAATCCATTCTGCCTCCAATTAAATGTCTCAATGAATGACATCCAAAAGTATATCCTCCTAGTAATATTGGATTAATAAGTAACACAATACTACCAACACCAACACCAAATTCTCCGTTTCTAAAAAATGCCATTACTGCATCATAAGAAAGAAGAAAAATAAATATTATTGCAAAATACATAGCAAATCTGTGCAAGTTTTGAACCCATAAAATTCCTGTTTCTCCTTTATAATTTTTTTGAGGAATACCTCCAACAGCGCAAGCTGGTGGAGAAAACGTAAATGCTCTATAATATGCTTTTCTATAATAATAGCAGGTAAACCTAAACGATAGAGGAAATACTAAAATTAACCAAGCTGGTGAGTATCCAGGTAGCCACCATAACCAATCTGGCCATTCTCCAAATAAAGCATGAGATATAGGTGGAATCCCGTTCATGCCTTCTTTCAGAAATAATGGAGGTGAGTAGAAGGGAGATAAGTATCCTCCAAACCCTTCAGCGTTTACGGCTCCACTCCACCAAAAGTATTCTCCTTGCCAAGCTGCCCAAGTAGAATAAATAATAAAACTAAGTAGTCCAAAAAGCACTAACATAGGACTAATCCACCATCTGTCTTCTCTCAAAGTTGATATAAATGATTTCTCCCTTCCAATAACTTCCGACATATTATTTTATTTAATTTGGTTGGCAAATATAATATCTTTAAAATTATATTTTTTAATAATAAAGAAAAAATGATGATTTTAATTAAATGAAAACTAATTGTTATCTTTGATTTTGAAAAATTATACAAAATGAAATACTTACACATTGATAGTCAGCTGTTTATAAATAACAGGAGAGAATTTAGTAAAAAATTGAAAGAAAATACATTAGCTATTTTTAATTCGAATGACATAATGCCAACTAATGCAGATGGTACAATTCCTTTCCGGCAGAATAACGATTTGTTTTGGCTATCTGGAGTTGATCAGGAAGAAAGTGTATTAGTAGTATTTCCTAATAATAACGAAAAGGAAATTCTATTCCTGAAAGAAACAAGCGAACTAATTGCAATTTGGGAGGGAGCAAAACTTACAAAAGAAGAAGCTTTAAACACTTCTGGGATTTCTACAGTTTATTGGCTTTCGGAAATGGAAGAGAAGTTAGAAGAACTTATTTCAAAATGTGATGGAATTTATTTAAATAAAAACATTCATAGTCGCGCTGCTTCTAAAGTACAAACAAGAGACGATCGATTTAGAAATATGATTTCAGAAAAATATAATAAAGAAATTTTAGAAGTTGCTCCTATAATGCACGAGTTAAGATCAATAAAATCAGATACGGAAATTTCTCTACTGCAAAATGCCTGTAATATTACTGAAAAAGGACTTAGAAGAATTCTTCCGTTTATTAATCCTGGAGTAATGGAATATGAAATTGAAGCAGAATTAATGCACGAATTCTTAAGAAACAGATCTACTGGTTTTGCCTACCAGCCAATTATTGGTTCTGGTAGAGATTCTTGTGTTTTACATTATATTGAAAATAATAAAGAATGTAAAGAAGGGGATATTTTACTAATGGATTTTGGTGCAGAATACGCTAATTACGCTTCTGATTTAACTAGGACTGTTCCAGTAAATGGAAAATTTTCTGATAGACAAAAAGCTGTTTACAATTCTGTTCTTCATGTAATGAAAGAAGCTACAAAAATGCTTGTTCCAGGAACAATATTTAAAGAATATAACAAAGAGGTTGGGGAAATCATGGAGGTGGAATTAATAAAATTAGGTTTACTTGACAAGCATGATGTTCTAAAACAAGATCCTAAAAATCCTTTATTCAAAAAATACTTTATGCATGGCACATCCCATTATTTAGGATTGGACGTTCATGATGTAGGTAATTTTGATTGGCCTATGAAAGAAGGGATGGTATTTACCTGCGAACCAGGAATTTATATTTTAGAAGAGGAATTAGGTATTAGACTAGAAAACGATATTTTAGTAACTGCAGATGGTCCAGATGATTTAATGAAAAATATTCCTATTGAATCTGATGAAATAGAAGATCTGATGAATTCTTAAATATATCCATTCAGAACTCTATTTTTTTATAGGATCCCATCCCTGCGCGGTAATTGGATGAGACGTATTATCTTTTGTTACAAAGTTGTTGCCTTCTGATTTATCGGTTACATGTCCAATGACTGTAAAATCTATATCTTTCTTTATTTTCTCATAATGTTCTTGAGAAATAGTAAACAAAAGTTCATAGTCTTCTCCTCCATTAAGTGCACAAAAAATAGGATTCAGATTCATCTCTTTTGCAAGATTCATTGTTGTGTGGTCAATCGGCAGTTTGTCTTCATATATGGTAATCCCCACTTCAGATTGTTTTGATAAATGCAGAACTTCTGAAGTAAGTCCATCTGAAATATCAATCATGGATGTTGGAACTATTTTTAGCTCGTCTAATACATCAATTAAATTTGTTCGAGCTTCTGCTTTTAGTTGCCTCTGTAAAGCATAGTCATTTCCTTGTAAATCTGGTTGAACTCCAGGGTTTTCTAAAAATATTTCTTTCTCTCTTTTTAATATCTGAAGCCCTAAATATGCGGCTCCTAAATCTCCAGTACAAACCACTAAATCATTAATTTTTGCTCCTTTTCTGTAGCAAACTTTCTCTTTTTCTACCTCTCCAACTACAGAGATAGAAATTATTAATCCGCTAGTAGATGAGGTGGTGTCTCCTCCAACTAAATCAACATTGTATTTTTCACAAGCTAAATAAATTCCTGAATATAGTTCTTCTATTGCTTCTATTGGAAATCTGTTCGAAAAAGCAATACTCACAGTTATTTGAGTAGCTTTCCCGTTCATAGCACAAATATCTGAAACATTTACAGCAACTGCTTTGTATCCTAAATGCTTCAATGGTGTATAAGATAGGTCAAAATGAATATTTTCAACTAACATATCTGTACTTAATAACTGGAGTTTCTCTGCTGAAAAATCTAATACAGCAGCGTCATCTCCAACCCCCTTTAAACTACTTTTGTTTTTACATTTATATGATTTTGTAATATGATCAATCAAACCAAATTCACCAAGTTCAGATACTGATGTGTTTTGCAATTTATTATCTTCAAATATACTCATGCTGGCAAAGATATATATTCTTATCTCATTAGCTAGAATTTGTTTTGTTTTTGTATGTTTGCTCTAAATTAGAACAAATCTAAATAAATGATAGAAATTAGTGATTCTGCAAGAGATAGGCTACTTCATTTGCTTGAGAAAAAAGATGAAAAACAACAATTTGTAAGAGTTGGTGTAGAAAGTGGAGGATGCTCTGGTTTGAGTTATAAATTGGATTTTGATAATACTACAAATGAAGATGATGAATTAATTGATAACAATGGAATCAAGCTCTTAGTGAATAAAAAGAGTTTTTTATACCTTGTTGGTACTACCTTAGAATTTTCAGATGGGTTAAATGGAAAAGGATTTGTATTTAACAACCCTAACGCAAGCAGAACCTGTGGTTGTGGTGAGAGTTTTTCCCTATAATATTTTACGAAAATGAGTGAGAAAAAAAAGCAGTCGGAAGACGAGTTATTAGAAAAAGTAACCTCAACTGAATATAAATATGGGTTTACTACCGATATTGAATCGGATACCATTCCAAAAGGTTTAAGTGAAGAAGTGGTGCGTATTATATCATCAAAAAAGAACGAACCGGAATGGATGTTGGAATACCGATTAAATGCATATAAAACATGGCTTGAAATGGAAGAGCCAAACTGGGCAAATGTTAACTATGAAAAACCCAATTATCAAGATGTAATTTATTATTCTGCTCCAAAACAAAAACCGGTTTTAGATAGCTTGGACGATTTAGATCCGGAAATGAAAAAGACTTTTGACAAACTAGGTATTTCTCTTGAGGAACAAAAGAAATTAGCGAATGTTGCGGTGGATATTGTAATGGATTCTGTTTCAGTAGCTACTTCTTTTAAAGAAACTTTATCAGAAAAAGGAATTATTTTCTGCTCTATTTCAGATGCAATACAAGAACATCCGGAATTAGTGAAAAAATACTTAGGAAGTGTTGTTCCAACTAGAGATAATTTCTTTTCAGCACTTAATTCAGCTGTGTTTTCTGATGGTTCTTTTTGTTACATTCCAAAAGGAGTGAAATGTCCTATGGAACTTTCAACTTACTTTAGAATAAATGAAGCAGGAACAGGTCAATTTGAACGAACACTTTTAATTGCGGATGAAGGAAGTCAAGTGAGTTATTTGGAAGGTTGTACCGCTCCTATGAGAGATGAAAATCAGTTGCATGCTGCAGTGGTAGAATTAGTCGCAATGGATGATGCAGATATAAAATATTCTACTGTTCAAAATTGGTATCCTGGAAATGATGAAGGTGTTGGTGGAGTCTTTAATTTTGTAACTAAAAGAGGAATTTGTTATAAAAATGCGAAAATTTCTTGGACACAAGTAGAAACAGGATCTGCTGTAACCTGGAAATATCCTTCTTGTATTTTAAAAGGAGATAATTCTATTGGAGAATTTTTCTCAGTAGCGGTAACCAATAATTTTCAACAAGCGGATACCGGCACAAAAATGATTCACTTGGGGAAAAACACAAAGAGTACTATTATTGCAAAAGGAATATGTGCGGGAAAAAGTAACGGTAATTATAGGGGATTGGTTCGTATTTCAAAAGGAGCTGCAAACTCCCGAAATTTTTCTCAATGTGATTCCTTGTTAATGGGTGATAAATGTGGCTCACACACATTCCCATATATTGAAGTAAAAAATAACTCTTCCAAAATAGAACATGAAGCAACCACTTCTAAAATAGGCGAAGATCAACTGTTTTATTGTAACCAGAGAGGTATTGGAACTGAGGAAGCTATTGCTCTTATAGTAAACGGATATTGTAAAGATGTGCTAAATCAATTACCGATGGAATTTGCAGTAGAAGCACAAAAATTATTAGAAATCAGCCTTGAAGGATCTGTAGGTTAAAAATAAAATATGTTAAAAGTAAAAAATTTAAAAGCAGGAATTGAGGATAGTCAAATCCTAAAAGGAATAAACTTAGAAGTAAATGCAGGAGAAGTACATGCTATTATGGGTCCAAATGGATCTGGTAAAAGTACACTAGCTTCTGTTATTGCAGGAAAAGAAGAATATGAGGTAGTTGAGGGAAATATTGATTTTGAAGGTGACGATCTTTTGGAATTATCCCCTGAAGAAAGGGCGCAAAAAGGAGTTTTTCTATCCTTTCAATATCCTGTTGAAATTCCAGGTATTTCAGTTTCAAACTTTATTAAAACATCAATTTCAGAGCAAAGAAAAGCAACTGGAATGAAACCAATGACTACTAAAGATTTATTGAAAATGATGCGAGATAAAATGGAGTTGTTAAATATTAAAAATGGATATCTCTCGAGAAACATGAATGAAGGTTTCTCAGGAGGAGAAAAGAAAAGAAATGAAATTTTCCAAATGGCAATGTTAGAACCTAAATTATCTATTTTGGACGAAACTGATTCTGGATTGGATATTGACGCTCTTAGAATTGTTGCAAATGGTGTAAACAAACTAAAAAACAAAAATAATGCAACAATAGTAATTACACATTACCAAAGATTGTTGGATTATATTGTTCCAGATTTTGTACACGTTTTACATAACGGAAGAATCATAAAATCTGGGGGGAAAGAATTAGCTTTAGAGTTAGAAGAAAAAGGATATGATTGGATAACTAAAGAAGCGGATAAAAAGTGGGATTAATTGAAAATTTAAAATCGTATTCTGAAGAGATTCAGATATCTGATGACAAGAAAGATCTTCTTGACTCTTTTCTATCAAACGGATTTCCGACAACTAAAGATGAAGAGTGGAAATACACTTCCTTAAAAAAGGTAATTGCTAATGAATATAATATTGAAAATAAAGGACAAGTTGTTGATGATTCAGTAATCGAAAAATATTCTCTAGGATTTGAGAACCAAATTATCTTTTCAGATGGAAAACTCATAAATATTCCAACAATAAAAGGTGTGAGTATAAGTGGTTTTTCTGAATTTGAAAGTAATACAAATGATAGTATACTAAATCTTAACAAATCCCTTTCTCAAAATGGATTTACTATTTCGATAGATAAAAACACAGTGGTAGAAAGCCCAATTGAAATCCTATTCATATCAACTACTGAAACTAATTTTTCTCAATATAGAAATCTAATCTCTATTGCGGAAAATGCGGAAGTTAAATTTGTAGAAAGAATACAAAATCTTAACAATTCGTCTTCTTTTGTCAATAATTTTACTCGAATAAATTGTGATAAGAATACAAAAATAGAATACAATAAAATACAAAATAATACTTCTGAATCACAACTAATTGACACTGTAAATATATATCAAGAACAAGATTCAACTTGTGATATTAATACACTTCTTTTTGGAGGTTCATTCACCAGAAATAATCTAAACTTTGAACAAAATGGATTCAATTGCGAAAGTAATATGAATGGAGTTTCGGTGTTAGATAATAATCAGCTAGCGGATAATCATACTTTTGTAGACCATAAGAGTGCTCATTGCAGAAGTAATGAAATGTATAAAGGTATTTACTTGGATAATTCTAAGGGAGTTTTTAATGGTAAGATTATGGTGCGTCCTGATGCACAAAAGATTGACGCTTTCCAATCGAACAACAATCTGTTGCTTAGCGAAAATTCTAGCATTGACAGTAAGCCACAATTGGAAATTTATGCTGATGATGTAAAATGTAGTCATGGTTGTACAATTGGACAGTTGGATGAAAATGCACTTTTCTATATGAGAAGTAGAGGAATTGGTGTTGAAGAAGCAAAAGCAGTATTGACATATGCATTTGCTTCTGAAGCAATTGAAAATATATCAGTCGATCAGGTGAAGTTATTATCCAAAAAACTACTTGCTCAAAAACTAAATGTTGAATTAGATTTTAGTGTATAAATGCTGGATGTTAGTAAAATACGATCACAATTTCCTATACTAAGCCGAAAGGTAAACGGGCAGAATTTGGTGTATTTTGATAATGGAGCAACTACTCAGAAGCCACAAATAGTAATTGATGCGGAAAGTAAATATTATGCAAATCAAAACTCAAATGTTCATAGAGGTGTTCATTTTCTAAGTGGGCTGGCTACAGATAAATTTGAAGAAACAAGAAATACAATTAAGGATTTTATTGGAGCAAAAAAAAATCATGAAATCATCTTTACCAAAGGGACAACTGACTCTATAAATCTTGTTGCAAATGGGTTTCGTACTTTACTAAAAAGTGGTAATGAAGTAATTGTTTCTGAGTTAGAGCACCACTCTAACATTGTACCTTGGCAAATGTGTTGTGAGATTTCAGGTGCAACTTTAAAGGTAATTCCTATTTTAGATAATGGGGACCTTAACATGGTTGAGTTTGAAAAACTCCTTACTGAAAACACAAAATTGGTAGCGGTTTCTCATGTTTCAAATGCACTAGGAACTATAAACCCTATTGAAGAGATTATTGAAAAAGCTCATAAAGTTGGTGCACAAGTACTGATTGATGGAGCACAAGCAGCTTCACATATTCCTTTAAACATGCAGGAGTTAAATGCGGACTTTTATTGTTTTTCTGCACATAAATTGTATGGACCAACTGGTGTAGGTGTCTTGTATGGAAAAAAAGAAGTATTAAAGAATCTGCCTGCTTACCAAGGGGGTGGGGAAATGATAAAAAAGGTCAGTTTTAATGGAACTACTTATGCTGAATTACCACATAAATTTGAAGCAGGAACTCCAAATATTGCTGGGGTAATTGCTTTTAAATCCGCAATTGATTTTATAACTAATTTAGGAGTTGAAACGATTGCAAAGCATGAAAATAAACTCTTACAATATGCAACATCTGAAATCCTGAAAATTGAAGGAGTAAAAATTTACGGAACAGCAGAACATAAATCGGGAATTATATCCTTTAATATTGAAGGATTACACCCTTATGATATTGGTATGATTGTAGATAAAATGGGGGTTGCTATCCGAACAGGACATCATTGTACACAGCCTATTATGGATAAGTTTAATATTCCTGGAACGGCACGAATTTCCTTAGCTGTTTACAATACTAAACAGGAAATTGATCTTTGTATAAATGCCATTAAAAAGGCAAAATTGATGTTATCCTAATGAGTACAATACAAAAAATACAAGAAGATATAATAGAGGATTTTGCAATGTTTGACGATTGGATGCAGAAGTACGAATACCTTATTGATTTAGGAAAAGAACTCCCCCCAATTGAAGAGCAATACAAAACAGAAGATAACCTGATAAAAGGATGTCAAAGTAGGGTTTGGTTACATGCAGAACATACTGAAGGAAAAATTATTTACACGGCAGATAGTGATGCTATTATGACCAAAGGAATTGTTGCTATTTTAATAAATGTGCTCTCAGGGCAATCTCCAAAAGAAATTGCAAATTCAAAACTTGATTTTATAAACAAAATAGGACTGAAAGAACAGCTCTCTCCTACGCGTGCAAACGGATTAGTTTCTATGATAAAACAAATGAAAATATACGCTTTAGCTTTCAATAACTAATTATGAAAACAGAACAAGAATTACAAAAAATAGGAGAAGAAGTTGTGGAGGTAATCTGTGAAATTTACGACCCAGAAATACCAGTAAATATCTATGCGCTTGGGCTAATTTATGATGTACAAGTTAGTGAAGAATGTAATGTAAACATCACTATGACCTTAACTTCACCAAACTGCCCAGTTGCCGAAACCTTACCTGTTGAAGTTGAAGAAAAAGTAAAAGTAGTTCCTGATGTAAAAAAGGTGAAAGTAGAAATAACTTTTGAGCCAACTTGGACGAAAGATATGATGAGTGAAGAGGCAAAACTTGAACTAGGAATGTTATAAAATGAGTGGAGAAATTGTAAATAGAGTAGCAAATAGTAGTTTAATTATTATCGATTTGGCGGATTACGCACCAACAAAATCTATTGCAGTTTTGGATATTAAAAAATTTCTCTTTAAAGATATTTTCCTGAAAGAAAAGGAATTCCGAGCAAGTTTAAAAGTATTTGATTTCTCAATCTATCAAGATAAAATTGTAGCGCTAAATTGTAGTTCGGATGCGATAATACCTATGTGGGCTTTTATGCTCGTTACTTCCTACTTAAATACGGCTAATACTGAAATCCATTTTGGGACAAAAGAAGATGTGTTTCAGCAAATTTTTGTAGATAATATTGACGCAATTGATGCATCAGAATTTGAAGGTCAAAAAGTAATTGTGAAAGGGTGTGGACAAATCCATCTAACAGAAGTATTATATATTGCCATTACTAAAAAACTTCAAACTACCGTTAGTAGTCTAATGTTTGGGGAGGCCTGTTCGGCTGTTCCCGTTCTTAAAAACAAATAATGAAATAATGAATCCAAATATTCAATATATAAATAATCAGATTGCTAAGTATAAAAAAGATGTAGTAAATCATCCTTTATACAACCAACTAAACAGCATTGAAGATATACAAAAACTCATGGAAATTCATGTGTATGCTGTTTGGGATTTTATGTCCTTATTAAAAGGATTACAAATTGAATTGACTAGCACTACTCTTCCTTGGAAACCTATTGGGGACAATAAAATAAGAAGGCTGATTAAC
>ENA-ORDR01001074-ORDR01001074.1-marine-metagenome-genome-assembly--contig:-NODE-1074-length-13290-cov-3.970030_pt1 | contig 13290 bp, 13 predicted proteins | sample MGYA00240993_ERZ508538 | MGnify/ENA primary metagenome ERZ508538 (study PRJEB26207, sample SAMN05421999) | marine metagenome | isolation source: Monterey Bay, California, USA | place: USA:Monterey Bay...
TGTTTTGTAAAACCAATCATCTCTGATTTAGAGAGCAGGTTATCTAAAGAAGAACTTCTAGGTGTAACTGGTGATGATTTCATTTCATCTTATATAAATAAAGAGGAAGAGATTAATTCTTGTTTTGAGTCCAAAGGCAAAACTAAAAGTATGGTTGATGATGTTTTAAAAGATATTAAAGAACTCCTTTTTAATATTGGAAATAAATAGAAGGATTGGTTTTGTATTATTATATTTTTTAAGATGATAAATAGGAATTATTTTTTAACCATTACACTAATATTCACTTTAATTGGCTGTAAAGCAAAAAAACAAAAACAAGATGTCGAATCATATTCATACAAGAATATTTCTGAAGAATTGCTTTACTTTCCAAATGACTCATTAGCAGATCAGATTATTAAACATACTGCATTTTCATTAGCTTATTCTGAGAAGCATGAACAGGCCTCTTGGGTCCAGTATAAACTATATAAATCAAATCTAGAAACACTACAAGTTGTTAGAAATAATAAATTCAGGCAGGATAGTAAGGTGTCTACAGGCTCTGCTAATTTAAAAGATTATAAAAAAAGTGGTTATGATAGAGGTCATATTGCGCCTTGTGCTGATTTTACATATAGCAATACAACAATGTTAGAATCATTTCTAATGAGCAATATGTCACCACAACTTCCATCTTTTAATAGAGGGAAGTGGAAAGTATTAGAATCTAGAGTTAGAGAATATGCTTTGAGATATGATAGTTTACTTATAATTACAGGTCCTGTGCTTTATTCTATTAATAATCATCTTACAATTGGTGAGAATAATGTTACTATCCCAGAATTTTATTTTAAGATTATCTTTGACCTGAAAGAATTTACTTCTGTTTCATATTTGATGCCAAATATTAAGATTGAGAATGCTATTGATAATTATATAGTGTCTATTGACAGCATTGAGTCAGTAACTAAAATTGATTTCTTTTACCCTAATACTAGTTGTAACTCTTGTAATGAAGAAAAGTTAATAAATAAAAATTTCTAAATGAAAAAAACAGTTATAAAGATGTCAATATTCCTACTTACTATTAGTTTGGGGTATTCTCAGGGAGTAATTAATTCTGAAAAATTATTTAATTCTGAGGTTGAGAAATTTTATTTTATCCTTTCGCCTGCAATTGATATTCAGAGTGGTAACTCAGAAGTTTTTGAAACTGGGCTACAGTTCTCATCATTATATAAGATTACTGAGAGAAACTGGTTAAAAGGGACGGCTGGTGTAGATATTATTAGCGAGGAAGGAGAGGATGTTTCAAATGATAAATTTCTTCAATTAAGACATACTTTTAGTATTAAAAAGTGGATTCATACTTTTACCTTTTATCAGTTGCAAAATAGTTTTAGTTTAGGCGTGAAAAAAAGAGAGCTTTTAGGCTCAGGATTAAGGCTAAAGTTACTTAAGAAGGAAGATGTAGCTTTAGACATAGGGGTTGGTATAATGATAGAAAGTGAGGAATATAACTCTGATATACCAATTGCTGAAAAGAATAGAATAACTTCAATGATGATTTTTAAAAGGAATATTAATTCTATTGAATTAAAAAATACCACTTATTATCAACCATATATTATTAATATTTGGGATTTTCGGTTACTAAATGAACTTGATTTAACATTTAGTATTAATGATTGGCTTGATTATGAGGTAAACTATATAATTAGATATGATAATGAACAGCCTTCTTTTCTAGATAAAAAGCTAGATCAATACATAACATCAGGCTTTAATATAAAATTTACTAAATAATGAGAAAGTTTATTCTTCATATTATAATACTAATATCAATTATTAAGGTTCAAGGACAGAATGATACCAATACTGTGCTTAATGATGCTATTAATTTACAACAACATTCAAATTTATTTTATTGGTTTGCTACTGAATCTGAAAACCAGCTAAAATACTACAAAAAAGCTGAGAAGTATGCTGAAAAGTCTAATCTTATTCTAGATATGAACCAAGATAATAATCTAAAGTCTGACTCTATTAGATTTATCAATCAGCGTCTGATAAATAATATTACTGAGATTAAAGCTATCAATGTAGATAACATGAATGGGAGATTCCCTTTATTTAATCAAATAATGGGGGTGACGCCTCATAATGTCTTAATAGATGATGCAAATGAATTGTGTATTGAAGATGCAGTAACAATGGTTGGGAATCATTTAAAGGGAAGTAAAACACTTTTTAATCTACCATATTTTACACTAATCCAGTCAGATTATACAGATGAAGGAATTGATGAGGTCATTAGACAAGTATCAGTTCAGGAATCAAATCATTATATTATTCCAAAATTTCAATTATATGATATTATAGGTTCTAAAAAAATAAGCCTTGATAATCTAGATTATTCTAAACTATGTAATGTATTTGATGTTAGTAAGATTGGTGTTATTACTGTTAACTTAATTGACTCTGTTGATGGCATATATTATAATTCTGCTACTTTTTCAGAATTCGATTTAAAATCAAATAAAGTAAATAAACTAGCATACTCAGAAGCATTTAAATATGATGTAAAACAGAATTTTAAAGAAAAGAAATTATTTTTTATCTACTTCATTCTTTTTATGTTATTTCTCTTAATACCCTTCAAAGGGTTCTTAAAGATAGATTGGAGGCATTATTTGTTAGCGTCAATTTTAATCTCTTATGTAGTAACATTTCTTTTAATGTTAGGGTTAATGACTTATCCAATAAGCGGAGGTGATTATTATCTTGAATATAACTCTATAGCTTGGAGAACAATTACCGCTATAATATTTTCTATTGTTCCTATAGTTTTGACTTATATTGGTATTATGAAGTTAAAGTTTTTAGTAGAATCAGTAAATAAACCTTCAAGTATAATTGCAATTATTTATGGTGTATGCATATCATCATTAATGTTCTTTGTTTCTTTAGAAATTTTTGAAAATGGGTGTACTACATATTTATATAATTATCTTTTAATATTGTTAATTTTATTAATTCCTTCTCAATCAAGTGGAAGGATAGCATCTAGGTTGTTAATTAATAATGAAAAGGTAAATATAATTCCATTAATCATTAACTTGCTAGCAATTACTTTTATTTTTTATAGTACATTAATAAGCCAAACTATTATTGACGTACTTATCACAATATTCCCAGTTACTATTTTAAGTATTGTTCCTTTCTATTTTGATGAAATCCTAAATACATTTAGAAGGTTTTTTAAAAAATCAGAAGCTATTGAAGTTAATTCTCTTGAGTATCCAATGTATGTTGAACCTGAGGAATTTGAAAATAAAACATCTTTTGAGAATTTATTTTCAAATAATATACTTAAAATAAATCTTGTTTTCGGTGAGAAGGGGACTGGAAAATCAAGATTGATTACTGAGATAGAGCGACTACAGGAAGAAAGTGTGAAAATTTATTATGGTGATTGTGATCAAGAAACAAGTGTTATTGATTACGAACCATTTGTTGAGGCATTTCAAAGTGTATTAGGAGCTGGTACTTTTGCTGAACAGTCATCCCAAGCAAATATGTTAAGTAGTAAATTATCTGAATCGGGACTTTTAGATGTTGTCCCTGGCGGAAAAGTTATAGATGTTTTAACAAAAGTGCAGGAAGAAACAATTAGAGATTATAAATTTATTATTAAAGAAATAACAAATCATCTAAGAAAAATGGATAAATCAGCAATGATAATTATTGATGATTTGCATAATATTGATGAAAATTCCTTAGAATTATTAAGTAACCTGATTTATGAGATTGGTATTAATTATAATGATTATAATAATGTGTCTTTCATAATAACTACTACTGATAATTTTAATGATGAATCTGGAAATCTTGATTTTATGGAGCAGCTAGAGTCAAATAAGATTATTAAGTCAAATATTCTTTATAAAGATTTACTTGAAGATTATTCAAATTTTTCTAACAGATTCTTAAAAAATATAAATTTAGAATATGAGTCAGAGATGAGAATCTCAGAATTTCTACAATATCATGAATTAGAATATCCTTTACATATTTTAGAGGCTACTAAATTAATTGATACTTATAAGATGTTTAATCATTCAGGTAAATTGTCATTAAATAAGAATATTGACTTAATGAGTCTTCCAATTAATAAAGTAATTTCAGGTATTTATCAAGATAAAATAGAGAGTCTAGATGCTGAGTTGTTTACTATTATGGAATGTGCTGCTTATATTGGAAAAACATTTGAAGCCAATGTAATTGTTCATATTATTGGAAAGGATAGGTTAGAAATTCTTAATAGATTAAGAGAAGCTGAAGATTTAGACTTCATTAAAGACAAGAGTGATGAGGATGATATTTATGAGTTTACTTCCAGGTCACTTATGAAAGAGATAAGAAATTTTAGTATAAAGAAAAAAGGAGATTCAGATATTAGCGTTTCACAAATTGTAAAAGAATATAATGATAGAATTATTAATTACTTTTATGAAATTGATGATTTTGACATTCAAAAACTTGATATAAATTTACTTATATCATTAGCAAACAGATCATTTGAGAATAATTTCTACAGAAAACAATATAATAGAAGATGTGTAGATCTTAATCAAGCTGCTGCAGAAAGAACATTTGCATTGGGTAAATTTAAGGACTCTTTAAAGATGTACTTGAATTTGTATAAGTTAGCTTGTCGCTTTGACTTGGAGGAGATTAAATTAAATTGTATTCTTGTTATTGTAGAGTGTTATTTAGAAATTGGTGAGGTAAAGAAAGCTCTCGACTATGAAAGTGAATTAAAAAACTTTGCTTTTAATGGTGATGCGGAAATTAGTAGAGATTTATTACTTGCAAGGTTGTTTAATAATTCATCAAGAGAGATAGAGGCATTTGATATTTTAATGAAAATTCAAGATACAGGTAGTGTAAATTATAAACAGAAAATAAAGTTAAGTTTATTATTAGCTGAAATTTATGATTATAGAGAGGAAGACAATCTTGCTCTCAATATTTATCAAGAGATTCTTCAAGATGGAAATCTAAGAAAGATATTACGAGCATTAGTTTTAAGTAAAATCTCTGACATTTACCTACAACATGGGAAAATTAATGAAGCAAATGTTCATGCATCTGAAGGTTATAAGTTAGCTCTTGAGCAAAAGAATGAGAATCTGCAATCTAACCTGTTGTTTGAGTTACTTTGTATTTCTATAAGACTCGGTAATTCTACTGATTTTAAGAACTATAGGGATAAGATATTAACTTTAACTAAAAAGTCGGATATTAATATTCAGAATCAGTTTTCATTATTATTAAGTAATTTTATCCTTTTAAATAATAATAAATATGAGTCAAGTCGTTTCGAAAGTGATATTTCCAGATTATTCAAGATGGTAAGGTATAATAATGACCAACATAAAGATAGTCAAATTTTCATCTTTGAAATCATTAATTTATTGTTAAATGATAGTAGTGAAATTTGTTTAGATAAGGTAGAGAACTATATTTCTTCACATAAACTTAATGAAGATGTAAGGGTTGAGATTATATTAGAGTTATTGTATACTGATCTGTCAATTTTACAAGGATCGAGTGATTTTACATATTTTGACAAAATTGATTTTACAATAATTAAGGAAATACCAACTTTACTACCAAAGTTTAAATTCTTACTTGCCTTAAAAGATGGAGCAGAGATTCATGAAGCAACAATAAGATACCTAGAAGACATCAAAGATTCTGATATTTATTTTACGGCAGAAGAATTGCCTTTTAGTATTAAATTAAGTAATAATAAGGTGCTGATAAATGAAGTTTTAACTAAATATTTTTTAACTGATAAAATAAATCACTATCTAAATAATGAGATTAATTAAATTAAATATTAGTGCCTTTGTTCTGACAGTTTTGTCTTCATGTATGGATAATTCTAGTCAAAGTTCAGTTAATATTACTTCTAATATAGATGACTTTGAGACTCAGGAAACATCTAAAATTAAAGAAACAGAAGATGTGAGTGTAGTTCTTTTTGAGAATAATTATCAGAAGTTAAAATTATCAAAAGGAATTAATACTAAGCAAAATGAGTACTACCCAACTTTAAATGATGATGGATCTATATTGTATTTTGTAGGTATGGATAGATCAGGTCAATTTTCTGCAAAAATTGATTTTACAAAAACCAGGAATTATGGTGGTGAAGATATCTGGTATAGTCTAAGAGTAAATGGAGTTTACACAGATGCAAAGCCTCTTAATAAATTAAATGATAATAACCATCAGGCAGTTGTTGGGTTTTCTAACAATAAACTATTGGTTTATGGTATTTATGAGGAAGCATATAGGGTAGATGCATCTGGAACGGGTTCAGGTATGAATAATGGTGATATTTTCCAGTTTAATATGAAAACAAATAAATTGGAACACCTTGGACAACCAGTAAATTCTATTTTCTTTGAATCAGATGGATTTGTAACTGAAGATGCAAATACTTTGCTTTTTGTTACGGATAGGAATCCCTTAAATGGACCTTACAAGCAAAAAGGATGGAAATATAATGAATCTTTTTGGGGAAATACTGATATATGGGTAAGTGAAAGAGTTGATGACTACTGGAGTGAACCAATTAATTTGGGTGATATAATTAATACAGAATTTGGAGAGCGAACACCTTATTTGAGTGCAGACAAAAAAAAGTTATATTTTTCATCAAACGGACATAAAGGGTATGGTGAACAAGATGTTTTTGTATCTGAAAGATTAGATATGAATTCATGGAATTCATGGAGTAAGCCAAAGAATTTAGGAAAAGGAGTGAATGGAGCATATAACGATTGGGGTTTTAAGATTTATGATGGCAATACAAAAGCAATGCTTGCTTCTGAAAGTAAACTGCCTTATAAAGTAGATGCTAGGCTTTTAGGAGATGGTGGAATAAGGGAACATAACTTAAGAAATGGGTATGATGTAAAAGGAAAGCAATCCGGAAGCTTTAATTATCAGTGTCGCACAGATATCTATTTTGTTGATTTGATTAATGAATCCCCTATTATTACTATTGAGGATATGTTGTTTGATTTTAATAAATATACAATCAAGTCTTCTAATAACAATATTTTAGATAGGTTGACTGAAGTGATAAATGACAATAAAAAATATAAAATACAAATTGTAGGGCATACCGATAATGTGGGTAGCACAGAATATAATCAGAACTTATCAAAAAAGAGAGCTGAAACTATTTTTAATGCATTAATTCAAGCAGGTATTAGTGCTGATAGAATGAGTTTTTCAGGAGAAGGTGAAGAAAATCCTGTAGTTGAAAACACAACTGACGTAAACAGAAAAAAGAATAGAAGAGTAGAAATAATATTTAAAAACTAATGACTGAACTTTTTACTATAGAAAACTTATTAGCACTAGCTATGCTTACTTTATTACAAGCTGTTCTTGGCTTAGATAATTTATTATACATTGCCTTAGAATCAAAAAGAGCAGAAGAGAAACAACAGGCAAGAGTTAGAAAAATCGGAATTGCAGTAGCCGTAATTTTAAGAATCTTACTTCTATTTATTCTAATTAGGGTAATTTCTTATTTCCAGGATACTTTATTTTTATTTGATAGCTTTATTTTTTCAGGCAATTTTAATCTGCATAGCATAATTGTACTCTTTGGTGGAGTTTTTATTATCTATACAGCAACTTCAGAGATTTTTAATATGTTATCATTTGATAATACAGTAAATGATGCTAGAGAGCCTAAATCTACTAACGCAATTATTTTCTCAATAATACTAATGAATTTAGTCTTCTCATTTGACTCAATTTTAGCTGCTATGGCACTTACAGATGTTTTTACAATCATGGTAGTGGCAATTGTTATTGGAGGATTACTCATGATTTACCTAGCTGATAAGGTAACTGAGTTTTTAAAGAAGAATAGAATGTTTGAAGTGCTTGGGTTATTTATCCTTTTTATAGTAGGTATTATGTTATTATCAGAGGGAGGTCATTTAGCTAATATGCATTTATTTGGAAATGAAATAACACCTATGAGTAAAACAACATTTTACTTTGTAATTGGCGTACTGATAGTTATAGATATAGTACAAAGTAGATATCAAAAGAAATTATTAATTAAAAAATAGAAATTATGTCAGGAGAACATGTAACATGTTTTAGCTGTGGAACTGGTTATTATAGTGGAGTTAGTCCAAATTGTCCAAATTGTGGAACAAATAGGTATATACTTTTTATTTATGGGATAATTCTATTTTTAACTTTAATAGCAGGTCTTGCTTTTGGTGCTATTGCACTTACTTATTTTGCTAGAAAAAAATCATGGCATTGGGTAAGTTATATAGGCTCATTAATAGTTGCTGGATTTAGTATCTATTATGTTGGTGAAAACTGGGATATGGAATGGTACACTGTAGCAATTATCTTTTTGAATTTATTTGGAATTTTGTATGCATTTTATAATCTATTTAAAAAGTGGTTTAAGTGGATTGTATTGGGTAGTGTCTTACTAGCTCTTATAATTGCTTTTTGGCCTGAAAAGGATGACCTATCTACTGATACTTCTTGGCAAGATGAAATTGACAATTATTCAGAAATACTAGATGAAAAAGAAGTTGATACAGCAAATGCAACAGAAACTGTTTCAGAGTCTGAAAAACTTATAATAAATAAAAATACATACTACAGAATTGAGGATCCAGATGGTTGGACCAATTTAAGAGATGCTATAAATGGGAATATAATTAGAAAAATCTATCCAAACGAGAAGTTTATTGTTTTAATAGAAGATGGTGATTGGTGTGAAGTGTTTTTTGAAGATTTTACAAGTGGTTTTATTCATAAAAGTAGAATTAAAGAGATTAAATAATGAATATAAAACAACACCTTGCAAATAAATGATGATTCTGATTAATTTATCTTAAAAAATATTTAAATGAGACAATTATTAGGATTAACAGTTATAGGAATAATTATATGGAAATCTTATACATCTGCAGAATTGTTGTTGAGCTCTTTTCCAGATATCCCTTGGTGGTCATTTATTGTATATTTATTGATAGTTTATTTTTTAATTAGATATATCTTTAATAAATATGTTGATTCTACACAATGTGAAAAATGTAAAAAGTTAATAATCAGAAAGGCTCCTCCAAAAAAAGATGCAAATATAGAAATAGAGTATTTATCAGTCACATATAAGCATTCTAATGCTGATGGATCTAGAGATAATAGGTATAAAAATAATCCAGCTCATAAAATTTGGAATGACAAAGTTACATGTGATAAGTGTGAACATATTACTATTACTGAAAGAAATACTAATGATGGATTTGGTTGGGCATTTTTCTTTGTTGCATTAATATTAATTTGTGCTGTTTATTTTCTATTCTTTTCAGCAGGGAAAGAAAATTTAGAATTTGAGCATGAGATTATTAGTGGTGTTGAACAAACAGTAATAGTTGATTTAAATGTAAGGAAAAAACCATCTAGCTCTGCAGAGATACTTGAGATTTTATCTAAGGATTCTAAGATAATAGTTTCTGATGAATTAATAAAAGGCTGGGTATTAGTTGCTGATAAGGATACTAATGCAATTGGTTATGTTTTAAAAAGTTATCTTAAATAATTATGGGAAGAGTAAGAGAAGATGGGCAGTACGATAAAAGATATAAAGATTCTGATGGAGACCCTACATCAGATTTAATTATTTGGATATTAGGATTGATACCTTGGTGGTTATATTTGATTGGTGGTTTGTTCTTTTTGTATAATTGGCAATGCAATGAAGATGTTTTAAATTTTGAGCATGCAATTATTAATGGTGTAGAGCAAACAGTGACAATTGATTTAAATGTAAGAGAAAAGCCATCTAGCTCTGCAGAGATACTTGAGATTTTATCTAAAGATTCTAAGGTAATAGTTTCTGATGAATTAATAAAAGGCTGGGTATTAGTTGCAGATAAAGATACTAATGCGATTGGTTATGTTTTTGCAAAATATATTAAGGAATAATTATTACATGAATACATACTCAACAAACTATATATCAAGAGATGAGCTTAAAGAAGTTGAAAATTTTGCTGATAAACTTTTTGAAGGTTTAGGTATTGATATAGCTTTCACCAACCATTTTTATGAGAGGTTAAATGACCCTAGAAATGGAAAACAAATAACTGAAACTGAGCTAAGAGATATGTTTAAGGATATGTTTCTTAAGATTGGTGATAATTTATCAGAAATGAAAATTGATACTGAAGCAGTTATTAATGATGTATCTTCCAATTTAAACATTCCTTTTGTATTAGTATATGATAAAAGAAATAATGAAGTCGATTTAGTAAGTAAAACGATAATGAGAAAACATGATTTTAAGACTTACACTCAGAAATTTAAAATATAATGAAAATAATAAAACAACACCTTTATAAGATTGTAATTGATGATGCTTCAAAAAGAGGTAGAGTATTTGATGTCTTCATACAAATATTAATTATACTTTCTGTACTAACATTTTCTTTTGAAACACTACCAAATTTGTCTGAAGATTTTAGAGATGTGTTGCATGTATTTGAGGTCTTTGCAATTTATATTTTCACTGTAGAGTATGTCTTAAGAATATTTTTAACAAAACCAGCACGGAAGTATATTTTTAGTTTTTATGGTATTATTGACTTATTAGCAATTTTCCCTTACTATTTAGCAATTGGTATTGATTCCAGGTCGATTAGAATGTTTAGGTTATTTAGGCTTTTTAGAGTTTTTAAACTACTTAAATACAATAAGGCTATAGATAATATAGTTGATGCTTTTAAGTCTATTAAGAATGAGTTATTTATTTTTACATTAACTACTATCTTCCTCCTTTACTTGTCTTCAGTATGTATGTACTTTTTTGAGCACCCAGTACAGCCTGAAGTGTTTAAATCAGTTTTTCATGCATTCTGGTGGGGTATAGGTGCTTTATTTGGTTATGGTGATATGTTACCAATAACAATTGGAGGTAAAATCTTCTCAGCAATAATTGTTTTTATTGGTATTGCAATGGTCTCAGTTCCTACTGGGTTATTAGCATCAGCATTTTCAAAGATTACTAAAAAATAAAATGAATCGTAAAAAGATAATTATAAACGTATTATACAGGATGATTCCTGGGTAAGTTATAATATAGTTAGTAAAATATCAATAACAGTAATAATGCTCACCTTTTTTTGTCTTATTCTTTTTATAGTATTTTTAAGAGGGTAAGATGTTTTTTTGTTATTTGCTTCAAAAATATTAATAAGCTCTTCTTCAAACTCTAATGTATTGTCAGTTAAAAATAATTGTTCTATGTTAGTAACCTCATTATTATCAAATTCAAAGAAAACTACTGATGAAGAATCTCGATTTCTTTCAAGGTTTAATGTGCGTCTTATAAAACGATTATATAATCTGTGTGTTTCCTGATTGCCTGTATACAAATGAAAAACTAAAAGGTCTTTACCGGTTAATCTTTCAAATTTCAATAGAGTAGAAGGGTTTTGAAACATCTCCATAATTGCCCTGTCTTCTTTTCTACAAACTATAAACGCAAATTTCTTTTTATTTCCACTTTTTGTATGATCTCTACATAAGCTATAAAAATCTGCAAAGAATTCAATTGTTCCTAATCCTTTATAGCAACCATCTTTATCTTTTGTTCCTATTGGGTACATTATCTGTAATTTATTTTACTGCATGCCTTATAGTTGCATTTCTTCTTGGAAATATAATGTCAGCTATTTTGGTTTTACCTTCAGCAGTATAGTCAACATTAAAAAGTAAAATATACTTTGCAGAATACTCCTTTAGCACTCCTATATACTCTTGTTTTTTATCATCAATAATTTGCTCTAAAACAACATGTTTTCCTATATAGTTTTCCCAAATAGGCTGGTGGTTTTCACCTGAGTAATTATTTAAGGAGTTATCTTTAAAAGTGCCCATAAGTTTTTCTTTATTTCCTTCACTTAATTTAGACTTTGTCATTACTGAACCAGCAACTTCAAGTAAGGCATCTTTTACAACATTAAAGAAGATAACTACCTTTCTGCCAAATCTTTTGAAAATATTAGGTTTTAGTAGTTTTTTTAGTTCTTCTTCTCTTTTTTCAATCTCAACATTATTTTCTGTATCTACAAAATGAATAAGCATAGTTATGCTTTCAAACTCTGATTTATATAAAATGAAATTTGTTTTATTAAAGGTAAGTTTATTCATTTCTTTTGGTTGAGTCTCAGTAAATTGCACCTCTATAGCATTCGATTCAATATTAAATATTCCCCAAATATCTTTATTATCTAACCTTAATATATGCGAATTAAGTCCTTGGAAATATTTAAAGCACCTGTCTTTATGCTTTCCTTTAATGAAAGCGCCAATAACTCCAGTTGCAGAAATAATTATTATTGAAAGTAGAAAAGAATCCATTAAAAGATAGAGATATAATAAACACTGCCTAAAAATATAATATACATGCCAATTATTAAAATAGTTCGATAAATATTAATGTCTTTTATCCAGTAAATAAAGGTAATTATTATAGTGAATATTAACAATAAAATAGCTGAAGTAAAAATAATAATATTATTAGAATATGTGGGTATTGGTATTTCATTAATATCATTAACTAGTAAATAAATCAATACTGGCAGTCCAATACCAATACAAATATCAAAAATGTTACTTGCATAAGCATTTAAAAATGAATCTTTATAGTTTTCATTCTTAGCATCTTTCACTGATAGTATTGTATCTGCAATACTTGAAGCTATAGCAATTATAAAGAAAGTGATAAAAAATAAGTTAATATTAAAATATTCTGCCAATTCTTGACTGCTTTCTATATAAAATAAGAAAAAGAATGATATAAGTAACTCAGGTAAAGAGCTAGCAATAGCATTTACCGTAGGCCCCTTAATCCCCTCATTTAAGTTTTGAGTTAAAAAAGAAGCTGCAAAATCAAATGAACGACTTATTTTAAAAATAATATAAGTAGATACAGTAATAATTATCACTAATGAAATCATGGTGCAAAAATAACAAAATGTATTTAAATTATAGCGACTCTATTTCCTTTTTGGCAACTTTATTTGTCAACCACATCTCATATCCTGTAATGGAGGAAAGTAGAGATTTTTGAGGAGTAAGAAGAATAATAACCCACGTGGTTTTTTTTGGTGGCCTCTTGGAATGTAATGCATATGCAGCGTCTGACCCCGTGTTTTGACTCAATAATATCAA
>ENA-ORDR01001075-ORDR01001075.1-marine-metagenome-genome-assembly--contig:-NODE-1075-length-13289-cov-6.660763_pt1 | contig 13289 bp, 6 predicted proteins | sample MGYA00240993_ERZ508538 | MGnify/ENA primary metagenome ERZ508538 (study PRJEB26207, sample SAMN05421999) | marine metagenome | isolation source: Monterey Bay, California, USA | place: USA:Monterey Bay...
GAAGATTTGCTTACAGAAAAAGCAAAAAAAAGATGGAAAGAATGGTTAAGAGATTCTAAATATCAACCAATAATAAATGTAGAAAATCACGATACAATAGGATTATTAGCAATCGATAAGAATGGAGACATTTCAGGAGCTTGTACCACTTCAGGTCTTGCTTGGAAAATGCATGGTCGAGTTGGTGATTCCCCAATTATTGGCGCTGGAATGTTTGTTGACAATGAAATCGGAGGATGTTGTGCTACCGGAGTTGGGGAGGCTGTTATGAAAACACTCGGTTCTTTTTTAATTGTAGAACTAATGAGACAGGGGGCTACACCTCAAGAGGCTTGTGAAGAGGGAGTTTCAAGAATTGTAAAGAATCAGAATTATAAAGATATGCAAATTGGATATTTAGCAATAAATAAAAAGGGGGAGCATGGAGCTTATGCTGTTCACAAAGGATTTGATTATGCATTACATCAAAACGGTTCAAATAAAATGATAGATGCTCAAGCATTTGTTAAATGACGCGATATTTTATTTTTTTATTGCTTTTATTTTCTTGTCAAGAAAAGCAGACAGTAGTATCCAACCCAACAATTATTCCCAAGCCTGTAAAAATGATTTTAAATCAGGGTTTTTACAGTTGGAGCTCGAATTCTCAAATAATTAGTGACAGCTTATTTATTAGTGAAAAAAAATATTTTCAAAAAATATTTTCAATTGAACATGTAAGTGAAGGTGTAAATTCGGAAAACACAATCTATTTCAAAAAAAATAATCAACTTTTAAATGAAGAATATTTTTTAAAAGTTTTAGAAAATCAAATTATTATAGAAGCATCATCTTCTAATGGAATTATGCATGGAATTCAAAGTTTGAGACAAATTGTTCCAATACAAGAGAATACACCTTTAAATAAACTCCAAATTAATTGTCTAGAAATTCATGACTTCCCTAGATTTAAATGGAGAGGTTTACTATTAGACTGCTGTCGTCATTTCATGCAAAAAGATTTTATCAAAAAATATATTGATCTTTTAGCTTTTCATAAAATGAACATTCTCCATTGGCATTTAACAGAAGATCAAGGTTGGAGAATTGAGATTGACAAATATCCAAAGCTTACAGAAATTGGAGCTTGGAGAGAAAATAAAGATGGAGAAAAATATGGTGGGTTTTATACAAAAGAAGATATAAAAGAAATAGTCTTGTATGCTGAAATTCGAGGGGTTGAAATTATACCTGAGATTGAACTTCCTGGCCATAGTATTGCTGCTATAGCATCATACCCACACTTATCATGCACTGGAGATTCTATTAAAGTAGAAGCCAATTGGGGTGTTTTTAAAGACATCTATTGTGCTGGAAATGACAGTGTATTCACTTTTCTTGAAGATGTTTTAACAGAAGTAATAGAACTTTTTCCTTCAAAATATATTCATATTGGTGGAGATGAAGCTCCAAAATATCACTGGGAAAATTGTTCTAAGTGTCAGAAAAGAATTATTGATAATAATCTTAAAGATGAGCATCAGTTGCAATCATACTTTATAAAAAGAATAAGTAGTTTTTTAAAAACAAAGAATAAAAGATTAATTGGTTGGGATGAAATAATTGAAGGAGGGATACCAAATAATTCTATTATCCAATCTTGGAGAGGAATGGAGGGTGGAATTATTGCAGCAAAAAACCAAAACCAGGCAATAATGTCACCAACCTCACATTGCTATTTTGACTATGATCTTGATGCTATAAATCTTGAAAAAGTATATTCATTTGAACCAATACCACAGCAGCTTACTCAATCTGAGAGTAAATTCATAATCGGTGGAGAATGTAATATGTGGAGTGAAAGAGCACCTCAAGAATTAATTGACTCTAAAGTATTTCCGAGAATTTTAGCAATGAGTGAAGTTCTTTGGTCTGAAAAAGAAAAAGACTATACAGAGTTTTCAAATCGCATTGAAAAACATTATCCTAAACTTGACAAACTTGGTGTTAATTATGGTTATGAAAAGACCCCTATAAAATTTAACTCTACATTTAAAGAAAATGAATTTATAGTTAGTATTGAAAAAGGAAACTCAAAAATGAATCTAGAATATAATGTAAATAATCAAGGATGGAAAGATTATTTAGTGCCTTTAAAATTCAAAAAAAATACAAATCTTATAGTTAAAGAGAAAAATTCCAAAAGAAAAGTAGTGGCTACTAAAAACTTAGAATTTAATTTCCATAAAGGACTTGATAAAAAAACTATTTATAAAACAAATTATAATCCAAGCTATCAAGCTGATAAAGAAAAAACACTAGTAAATGGAATAGCAGGAAGTAAGCATAACTTTAGAGATGGACAATGGCAAGGATTTTATGGAACAGATATTGATGTCGTCATTGATTTAGGAGAAAAAACAAAATTTAGTGAATTAAGCTCATCTTATTTTCAGTATCATCTTTCTTGGATTTTACTTCCTAAGTCTATTGAGTATCTTATTTCTGATAATGGAGAAACATTCTCCAGAATATTTTATAAAGATCAGATTTGTAATCCAATGCAAGAAGGAAAATTTAAAGAACAATTTAGTTATCATGGTGAACAATCCGCAAGATATGTAAGACTTAAGGCAAAAAATTATGGAACTTTACCAAAACAACATCCAGCTGCAGGATCAAACAGCTGGGTATTTATAGATGAATTTATAATACAATGAAAAAAACTTATTTAATACTCCTATCTATTCTTCTTATTTCATGTCAAGAAAACAAAGAAGATTTAGTAAAATATGTTAATCCTTTTATTGGAACTGGTGGTCATGGCCACACTTACCCAGGAGTTTCAGCTCCTTTTGGAATGGTTCAACTTAGTCCTGACACAAGGCTAGAAGGGTGGGACGGTTGTGGGGGTTATCATTTCTCAGACTCTATTATTTACGGATTTTCACACACACATCTAAGCGGAACAGGAATCTCTGACTATGCAGATGTTTTGTTAATGCCTACAACTGGAAAAATACAATTAACCAATGGTGTAGATGAAGCAAAAATCAATAACGCTCCAATTAATAATCTTGGTTATGCATCAAAGTTCTCACATAAAAATGAAATAGCACAAGCTGGTTATTATCAAGTTCTACTAGATGATTATAATATTAATGTTGAACTCACAAGCTCTATTCGAACAGGTGTGCATAGATATACCTATCCAAAAAACGAAGATGCAAATGTAATTCTAGACCTTAAACATAGAGATAAACTGCTTGATTATAAAATCAATATAATTGATAGTCAAACAATTACTGGATTTAGACATTCGACAGAATGGGCGCGAGATCAAAGAATTTATTTTACAATTAAATTTTCTATTCCTTTTTTAAATCCAATAACATCAGAGGGTGAACTCAATAATGATTATGAAGGATTTAACAATGAAAAGAATGTACTTGCTCTTGCTTTTGGCAAAATTTCAGAACCCTTAGAAATTAAAGCTTCAATTTCTGCTGTTGACATTGACGGAGCTATTGGGAATCTTAGTGAAATTAGTGATTGGGATTTTGACAAGGTAAAAACAGAAGCTCAAAACACATGGGAAAATGAATTAAAAAAAATAGAGATCACAACAAATTCAAAATCTAAAAAAGAAATTTTTTATACAGCACTGTATCATTCTTCATTAAATCCTAATACCTATAATGATCTAAATGGAAATTATTTAGGTATGGATTTTAAAAAACATTCTACAGAAGATAAGCATTATACCATTTTCTCACTGTGGGATACTTTTCGTGCCACTCATCCTTTGTTTACAATTATTAATGTTGAAAAAACAAATGAATTTATTAGAACATTGTTACGGCAATATCAAGATGGCGGAAGATTACCAATCTGGGAATTAGCAGCAAATTATACAGATTGTATGATTGGATATCACGCAATACCAGTTATAGTTGATGCGTATATTAAAGGAATAAGAGATTGGGATGCTAATTTAGCTCTTGAAGCTATGATAAATTCCGCTCAAAATGACAAATTTGGATTAGAAGCATACAAGAAAAATGGATTTATTAAAGCAAGTGATGAACCGGAATCAGTTTCAAAAAATCTTGAGTATGCATATGATGATTGGTGTATTGCTATCATGGCGGATTCTCTCGGTCAAGATTCGATTGCAGAAATTTTCTATAAAAGAGCTCAATATTATAAAAATTTATATGATCCAAAATCAGGTTTCTTTAGAGGTAAAAATGCATTCTCTTGGTTTGGACCTTTTAAGCCTGAGGAAGTAAATTTCAACTACACTGAGGCTAATGCCTGGCAATACTCTTTATTTACACCTCAGGATATTTCAGGACATATCGATTTGAAAGGAGGCAAAGAAAATTATGAAAAACATCTCGACAGCATGTTTCTTTCTAAAATTAAAACAACTGGAAGGCACCAGCCAGATGTAACTGGTTTAATTGGACAATATGCACATGGAAATGAGCCAAGTCACCACATGGCCTATCTTTATAATTATATTGGTAAACCAGCTAAAACACAAAAGTATATAGCTAAAATTCTGAATGAACAGTATTCAGAACACCCAGATGGTTTGTCGGGAAATGAAGATTGTGGGCAAATGTCTTCATGGTATGTTTTAAGTAGTCTTGGTTTTTATCCGGTAACACCGGGACATGATTACTATACAATAGGAACTCCTCTTTTCAAAAGAGCAAAAATTAATTTAGAAAACAATAATAGTTTTATAATAAAAGCAAAAAATGTTTCTGATAAAAACATCTACATTCAAGCGGCTAAATTAAATGGGCAGGAGTACAACAAAAGTTTTTTACATCACTCTACAATTTTAAATGGAGGTGAGCTTGAATTTATTATGGGAAATAAACCCAGCAATTGGGGGGAGAATGATATACCAGTTTCTGAAATAACACAACATCAAATTGTAGCAGTACCTTTTTTCACTGCGTCAAGTCAAACATTTGTTGAAAGTCATACCGTTGAACTTGGGACTGTAGATGGATCGGATATATTTTATTCTTTAAATAATAGTGAATATAAAAAATATGATAAACCAATAATTATAAATAAACAAAGTGTAATTTCTAGCTATGCCCAAAAAAACAAAATTAAAAGTAAGACTGTTACTAGTGAATACTTCCCTAGAGACGATAGTAAGAAAATTAAAATCCTAAGTACATATGCCAATCAATATGCAGCAGCAGGAGATAAAACATTAATTGATCAGCTAAGAGGTGGAAATAATTACAGGACAGGAAACTGGCAAGGATACCGAGAAGATTTAAATGTTATAGTTGATATTAGTAAAGTGAAAAAAATTAATTCAATATCTTTGGGCTGTCATCAAGATGTTAGGTCGTGGATATTTTATCCAAAACAAGTAGATTACTGGAGCTCGCTAGACGGTGAAAACTATACATATCAAGGAAAAGTATTAGCAAACTTTCCTGACAATATTGAAGGAAGTTTACAAAAGGACTTTAAATTGAATGTTAAAAATTTAAAAGCTAGGTATATAAAAATTAAAGCAGAAAATTATGGAATTTGCCCAGATTGGCATTTAGGTGCTGGAGGCAAAACTTGGATTTTTGTTGATGAAATAACTATAAAATAAAATTAAAATGAGTGAAAATAAAAATTATAAACAGGCATTATTAACCTTAGTAACGGTATTTTTCTTTTGGGGATTTATTGCGGCAAGTAACGGAGTATTTATTCCATTTTGCAAAACATATTTTAGTTTAGATCAATTTCAAAGTCAGTTAATTGATTTCGCATTTTATGGAGCATATTATATTGGCGCCTTGTTTTTATTTATTTCCTCAAGTCTCAGAAATACTGATATTATGAACTCATGGGGATTTAAAAGTAGTATTGTAAAGGGCCTTATACTTTCGGCTTTAGGTGCGGGTGCTATGGTAATGGCAGTTAATGGAGCAGCCCCTGGAGATTCTAACACCTTTAATTATATTTTAGGTGCTCTTTTTATAGTTGGACTAGGGTTTTCATTACAACAAACTGCTGCAAATCCTTTTGCTATTTCATTAGGTGAACCTGATAAAGGATCGCATAGACTTAATCTCGCTGGTGGAGTTAATTCTTTTGGAACTGCAATCGGTCCAATTGTTGTTTCCTTAGCGTTGTTTGGTACAGCTGCTAGTGCAAATATTGATTTAGTTTCTGAAATTGCAAATAAAAATATTACCCTTACTGTTGTACAATATTTATACATCGCTGTTGGAGTTTTATTTTTAGCAGCAGCAGCATTATTTCATTTTTCAAAAAAATTACCAGAAGGTAAGGAAGATGCAAGTTTTTTAGGTGCATCAAAAGCTATGACATCCCTAATAACAATAACCATTCTTTTAATAATCATCTTTTACTTTGTTTTCAACCAATATATTGGTTTAGGAGAAGGAGAGTCTCTTAGCGAAGAATCCGATTCTCTAATACTAAATTTGTCTCTGTTAAGTCTTGCGGTTGTGGTAGGTGGGTTATTTATATCAAATTTTTTAGCAAAAAAAGATGCAGATGGTTGGGGAGCAATGCAATACCCGCAACTTGTTTTAGGAATGTTAGCAATCTTTACTTATGTAGGTGTTGAGGTTTCTATTCAAAGTAATTTAGGGGAACTTTTAAAAACAGATGCATTTGGTGCGCTTAATGACACTCAAATCGCCCCTTATATTTCAATGTACTGGGGAGGACTAATGATTGGAAGATGGACTGGAGCAATTGCAGTTTTCAATCCGTCAAATACTTTAAAAAAATGGCTCTATATAATTGTTCCTTATGTTGCTTTTGGAGTAGTCTTATCAGTAAATGCAATATCAGGTTTTGAAGTAAAACATCTTTTTGCTTTTGGAATTTGTGTCGCTATTCAAATTGCCGGATTTTTCATTGGAAAAGATAAGCCTGCATTAACCTTGAAAACTTTTGGTCTCTTTGGTGTAATAGCAATGATACTTGGCTTGTATACAAGTGGAACAGTTGCAATTTTTGCTTTTCTAAGCGGAGGATTATTTTGTTCTATTATGTGGCCTTCTATTTTTGCACTTAGCATTAAGGGGCTAGGTAAATTCACATCTCAAGGCTCAGCATTTTTAGTTATGATGATACTTGGTGGGGCAATTATACCTCCTATTCAAGGAAAATTAGCAGATATTATTGGAATTCATAGTTCTTACTGGGTAACTGTTATATGCTTCCTTTATTTAATGTACTTTGCGAAAAAAGTAGAGAGTATTTTTAAAACAACATAAAATTTATTTTACAAATACTGTTTTCACAATATTCCCAGAATCAGTAAATATTTTTAGAAAATATATTTTATTACCTTCTAAATAAAAGTTTTTTTCGTTTGTATTCTTGATTAACTTACCATCTTCTTGATACACATTGATACTATATATATCTAGTTCAGACTGTATATTGATTACTCCCATTGAAGGATTTGGATAAACATTAACATCAATATCAATAAAATCATGTAGTGCTGAAGTTGAACTAAGTTCATTAAATCTTTTAGTAAACTCTTGAAGATAGATATTAGCAGTTATGTGATCATGGATGATTAGCGTATTTTCATCAGAATTATTTTCAGCATTATTACTCCAGTTGTGAGAACCAGTTAAAAGCATTGGGTCTGAAGCTGTAATATCAGCATCAGCAATAGCATATTTATGATGAATCGTATTAGGAATTCCTGAATGAGATTTTACACTTACACCGGCATTATCAAGATTAGAAAATTCACTATACTGAGAATTTGTAGATTCTATAATACCTCTAACATTAGTACCAAAATTATTATGAATGTCAATTATAGCGTCTCCAACATCATCTCTTGTAAATTCAAGCAATGCAAACTCTAATGTATAATCAACAGAATTGATAAATTCTAAAATATGACTAGTAGTCTGATCAGAGGGTGAAAAATATAATTCCATATGTTTTCCATTGACATTAAAATCATGTGGAGTATTATCTTCTTTATTTGAACCAAAAACTCCAGACCACATTTCTTCAAATTCTAATGTATAAGCACGAGCTAAAGCTTGATCTTGAACAAAAATCAAATTATTATAATCATTAAATAAATTACTTGGGTTAGTCCAATTTGTAGAGCCTGTCATTATCCAAGAATTATTTACTGAATTTACATCGATAATTAAGAACTTATTATGCATAATTCCAGCTGCTGGAGTTGGAGTTCTGTATGTAATTGGAATATTAGGATCTAAGCTGTTAAGCATTGAGTTAACCACATCATCATCAGCAATATATCTGACTTGTACTCCCCTATTATATGCATCATTAATTGCAGATCCAATTAAAGCATCAGATGCATTATAAACACATATATCTAAAGTGCTATCAGCTCTGTCAATATATGCCTTAATCGTATCATTAAAATAGGACGTTATATTCTGAGCATTAACTCCTGTTGAAACAGAATTATCAACGCTATGATTAAAATATGGTCTTATTATTCCTGATGAATTTGATGCGGTAGAATAAATTCCCATATTTGAAAAAGCCGTATCTAATCCTCTAACAGAAAAACACTGAGCATAGTAAAATGTAGCAGGCTGTAATCCAGTTAAACTTATGTAGTGGTTCATCTGATTAATAGGATTACTAGCGACAGTTCCTAATGCAGGAGTGAGTCCGTAATTACATTCTGTGGTTGCTGAATCTGAAGTGCTCCAACTTAGATCAAAACTGTTGTTGGTAATATTTGTCTGAGTAATACCTGAAGTTAAGATAATATTACCAGATTGTATAATATCTGATGAATCTCTTGGAAGAATTTGATAACCATCATTTGCTGGAATGAAAAAAGTATATTGAGAAGAAATTCCAATTAAAGTTACTGGGCCAGAAGGTATTAAAGAATTCTCTAAAGGCTGACCAGATCGAATATAAATCTTTCCGGATTGAGAGTTAGATGTAAAATCATGTGTGCCAACAGTGAATAATGAACCCCCAGAATTAAAAATGACATTATCAATTTGAACTAATTCAGATTCCGTTGCTTCACCAATTTGATTTGGAGTTACATTCTGAGGTGTTGGCAAAGTATTTCCATTGGAATGAATAAAAGCTGCAGAGGTTGGGTTAAGTTCTAATAATCCATTATAGTCAACCAAAGTTCCAGAAACAGTTATACTATCTCCACGAACACAACTGCTTAACAAAACATTTGTTGTTAAATCATACAAGGCCAATCCGGCGGTTGCATCTTCAATATATCTAATAGGGCCTAACTCATCTCCGTTAGTTACAACTCCAGTTACCGTTACATTTGCCCCAACTCCTTGTGATCTTGCAGTTAATATATCTTGAGTATAGGTTAGCTGAGATAATAACATTAAAGTGAATATTAGTTGTATTTTTTTCATAGTTGTAAGTTAAAAGTTTATAGTTGCAGATAAATTAAAACGTCTTCCTAAGCCAAAGAAAACACCTGCAGATTTAGCATCAAAATCTTGATAGCTAGCATTATACGGATCATTATTTTGTGCATCAGAAATATACATTTCATCTAAAATATTTAAAATACTAAATCGCAAATTAAGTTTATTCTTAGCTGTAAGTTTTATTTTATAACCACAATGTAAATCAAACAAAGTATAAGATGGTATTTTCCAAGACTCACGTTGTGCGTTTTCTCCATTTAAAGATAAAGGGTCAAAATCAGAATAATAATTATCAAATAAAGTTCCTCTAAGTTTAATGTAAGAGTTAAATGTTGGTTCATATCTTATACTAAGACCATATTGAGTTTGAGCAGCATCGCCAACATGAACTCCAACTGCATCAAATGTAGCTATAACTTCATTGTTAAAGTCGTCTAAAATTGGATTATTATTATCATCTAAAAATCTAACAGTATCTGCAGAGTTCCATTTCCAATCTCCAAGAGATAATAAACCTTCAACACTCAAATTATGCTGAATCTTATATATAAAATCTAGCTCTATTCCCTTATGAAGTGCATCCATACCGTTTACATTGGCTCTGTATGTTACATCATCAATCATGACGCTTACACCACCATTTGATGGTTTATTTTGCCATGATGTATAATACGTATTGACGTTAGCTGAAAAAATTGAAGATCTAAAAGAATAACCAGCTTCAGCAGCAACTACTTTCTCATTGTTAATGTCTCTGTATAGCTGATTACTGTAGTCATAAACATTATTAAATCTTGGAGATTTGGAAATATATCCAAGATTAATAAAAACGTTGTGAAAATCATCAATATTATAATTCATACCAGATTTCAAAGTAAATCCAGGAATCCATTTCCACGATGTCTCTGCTAATCTTGCTTCATTGGAGTTCATAGTATAAAATTGACCATTGTAAAAAATAGTATCTTCAATCATTGATTTTTCGGCACCAATTATATTACCCGATTCATCAAATTGATATGTTGTACTTACAGATGTCCCCAAAGCCTCAGAAAATATAGTATCTGCTAAAACTAGATCCTTCTTTTTAAAATGATCAATTCTTTTGTATGCAGAATTAGCCGCAGACAAATTAACAAAAGCACTTATTTTTCCATCACTATATTCCACTTGAGAAAATCCACCAATCCACTTAACTATACCGTCATTGTGATATCCTACCTTTTCACCTCCTCTTTTTACCTGAGATGCTTGAAGACCGTTAGCATCGTCAATTGCATAGTCACCTCCTAATAAATCATAAACCTCTCTGTAATGTTCCCCCTTATAATATCTTAGATCAATACCTCCTGATAAATTAATTCTCTCGGTACTTTTAAAATTAACTGTAGATAATAAGCCATACCAAAAATGATTATTAACTGAGCTCCTAAGATATGTTTCTGATTTGTTTTCGTTAGAGTAAAATGGATCAATATTAGTCGCATTAAGATCATAGGCTTCCTGCAAATTATATCTTCCTAATTCATCATAATTATTGGAGTTACCACTTAGACCAGTTCCTCCTCCGTTTCCTATTGATAAATAAGCAATATTTGAAATATGTAATCTTTTGTTAATTGTCCAAAAATCTCGTAATGAAAACTGTGGTTTGTGATAATAATTTTGTTTGGTGTTTAAGGTTTCGTTGGAGTGTAAGGTATCTCCATTAGAATTGAGTGTCCATCTATCTAAAAAGCCCCAATGTTTATTATATTGAATTCCTTTGTTTACAATTCGATTAGAAAAACTAGATGTATCCCCAAGTGATCTAGCAAAGCTTGTATCATATGTTGCTATATCACTTTTATATGAACGCTGACCATGCTTTTGAGGAGCACCCATAAGTGAAAAGCTTAATATGTGTTTACCTAATTCTTTTTGAATTTTAGTGTAGTAAAAAAAACCTTGGGTTGAAGTTTCCTCAACAAAACCATTACCTTGTTTATACGATCCAGCCAAAGTTAGGCCCCATCCATTTTTTAATTTCCCAGTGTTATATCCAAGTGAGGTTCGTAATTTACCAAAGGAACCTAACTCTTGTTTTATGGTTCCTCCAGATTTATTTCCTGTTCCTTTTGTAAGTATATTCATAGTCCCACCAACAGAAGGAATTGCAATTTTTGATGCCCCTAAACCTCTTTGAACCTGAATATTAGAAGTTACTGCATCTAAACCAAACCAATTACTCCAGTATACCCAGCCATTCTCCATGTCATTTACCGGAATTCCATCAATCATCACAGCAACATTCCTTTGATTGAATCCTCTTATTGTAATTCTAGCATCTCCATCTCCACCACCTGATTGAGTAGCATAAACTCCTGGCGTAGAATTTAAAATCATCGGAATATCTTGAGAGGCTAATTCCTCAGAAATTTTCTTTATTGGAATGCTTGAAAAAGCAACTGGAGTTTCTCTTTCCTTTGCCAAATCAACTAAGACTTGAACCTCATTTAGCAATAAAGTTTTTAATTTAAAATTATGTACAGCAGATGTTTTTCCTACAGATATTGTTTTGGAAAGTGGTTTATAGCCAACATAGGAAATAGTTAAATTGCGCTCTCCTTGGTTAATCAAAAAAGAGTAGTTCCCATCTAAGTCGGTAACAACACCTTTCCCTTTTCCATAAATTATTGTAGCTCCTATTAAGGGTTCGCCAGAAATTGCATCAGTAACCATTCCACGAACAGTAGTTTGAGAATGAATGCTTTGCTGACTAAAAACAAAACATGAAAAAATTAATAGAATTCGAGTAATCAAAAATAAATATTTATGAAACTAGCGAATAATAATTTTGTGCTCAACAACTGAACCTGTATCAAGCCAAGCTTTTAAAATATAACTTCCAGAACTTAAGGTATTTGTTGGAAATACCGATTTATTGTTGTTTATTTTATTCACTAGCAGTGATTTACCACTAATATCATATACTACTACTTTATCTATCTTGTTATAAGTGTTAATTACTATATTATCTCCAATATTTGCTGGATTAGGATATACTACAAAACTTTCATTTTCACCTTCTAAAATATTTGTTGAAGAAATACAATCACAGTTATGTGATCCAAGACCAGAGTAAGTGCCATCTGGAAGAGAATCCCATTCTAAAGTTGGATTAAAAACAATTGGGTTCATAGTAACCCCCTTTTTTACAGAAGATTTTCTAACTAATGTCTGTCTTTTTGTCCACCATGTACCACCGTTTGCATCTGTATATCCTGCTGTAGCATCATCTGTCCATGCTGATCCAGGATCCTCTCCAACCTTCCCAATTATATCAATTATTCCTCCATCTTTTTCAAGAGTAATTGCATCATCACCATTAAAATAAAATGGTGTTGGATAAACACCACTACAATGTAAATCTGTTGCATTATAAAATACCGGATCAACAGGTACTGACCAGTATGAAGTGACCCAAACTGAATCAAGTTGTCCATTTCCAATAGAAACAGCCTGTCCAGGAACAATAGTTCCAGATAAAGGCCAAGTATCAGGTCCAGAACTTGATCCGTTAGAATAACGATTCACAGAGTATGCACTTAAATCAAAATTATTATTTGAAGGATTATATATTTCTACACCATTATTGTTGGCAGGTCCCTCAACATATTCAGAGAAAAAAAGTTCTGTACAATCTTGAGCAATTAATGGCAATGCAAGGACAGTAGTAAATATTAGTTGTAAAATTCTTTTCATATTTATTTTTTTATAACGGCTAATTTACAAAAAGATATAGATGTAAAATCAACATTATATTATAAAATAACCAAGTGTCAATTATATAGAATTAATATTAATTAGTTTAATATTATA
>ENA-ORDR01001077-ORDR01001077.1-marine-metagenome-genome-assembly--contig:-NODE-1077-length-13279-cov-6.540751_pt1 | contig 13279 bp, 11 predicted proteins | sample MGYA00240993_ERZ508538 | MGnify/ENA primary metagenome ERZ508538 (study PRJEB26207, sample SAMN05421999) | marine metagenome | isolation source: Monterey Bay, California, USA | place: USA:Monterey Bay...
CCAAGAGGAAGTGAGTTTAAAGGAAATTATGTTTTCTCAATTTTAAAGAAAGGAAAAATCAGAGAAGAAAGGTTGAAAACTGAATCCAAATGGAAGATGGAGGAAATTAAGATTAATTTATGTTAGTTTTGTGATATGAAGAAATTACTAATCATCCTATTAACGATTCCATTAATCTTTAACTCTTGTAAGAAAGAAGATGACAGTCCTAATAGTGGTAGTAACAATACTTCAGGTTCTATTATTGGAACATGGAAAGTAGAGAACTACACAAATACAATGAGTGAGGGATATATAGATCCTGTTTTAGGAACAGAAGTCGTTACTAATACCGAGGTTTCTACTGAATCAGTTGATGTAGAAGAATATATGACTTTTACAAATGATAATACTTCTTTGAATTATCAATATGAAAACGACACTCTCATTTCTGAATTAGAATTTAATTATATAAAAAATGGAAATGAGATAACTATTTATAATGTTGGTAATTTTGATATAATTTTGACTATAACTGAATTAACCAATACTAATTTTAGTTATAATATATCACATGGAGGTCAATGGACAGAAGGTAACACAACTTATTTTCAAACAACAACTGGTTCTGGGAACTTTTCTAAATCAAATCTTCCTTTAATTACTATTACCCCATTAAACAAAAATAAACCAGTTAGTGGTTACAACTCATTTTTAAACAAAAGAGAAAATAGATAGTGGTAGAATAGGGATCAACCTAAAATACCCCACTATTCTACCGTAACTGATTTTGCTAAATTTCTAGGCTGGTCTACATTGCATTCTCTCATTACCGCTATATAATAAGAAAGTAATTGTAATGGAATATTCGAAAGCAATGGAGTTAATGATTCCGAGCATTCAGGGATTTCAATTACATAATCTGCCATCTCTTTTACTGTTTTATCATCTTCAGTAACTACAGCAATTAATCTTCCTCCCCTTGCTTTTACTTCTTGTATATTACTTACAATCTTTTCATAATTTCCTTGTTTGGTTGCAATAACTACAATTGGCATATCATCATCTATCAAAGCAATTGGTCCGTGCTTCATTTCAGCAGCTGGATATCCCTCAGCATGTATGTAAGAAATCTCTTTTAATTTTAAAGCACCTTCAAGCGCAACAGGAAAATTATACCCTCTTCCTAAATATAAGAAATTGGCCACTTCTGAAAATTTATCAGCAATTTTCTTAATAAGTTTATCCGATTCTAATACTTTTTCAATCTTATTAGGGATTAATTCTAACTCTGTAATTAATCTATGATAATTGGTATTAGTTATTGTTCCTTTTATCTTAGCAATTTTTAGTGCCATTAGAGTAAGGACTACTACTTGAGTAGTAAAAGCTTTGGTAGAAGCCACTCCAATTTCTGGTCCAGCATGCGTATAACAACCAGAATCTGTAAATCTTGCAATAGAAGAACCAACAACATTACAAATACCTAAAATTGTAGCCCCTTTTTCTTTTGCAATCTCCAGCGCAGCAAGTGTATCAGCGGTTTCTCCAGATTGAGAAATTGCAAGCACAATATCATTTTCATTAATAATTGGATTTCTGTATCTGAATTCAGAAGCATATTCTACCTCAACAGGAATTCTCGATAGATCTTCAAATAGATATTCTCCAATTAATCCTGCATGCCATGAAGTCCCGCAGGCAACAATTATTATTCTGTTTGCGTTTGCAAGTTTTTGCTCATAATCGGATAATCCTCCTAAAATAATATTTTTTGTTTTTGGATCTATTCGTCCTCTTAGAGTATCCAGTACGGAAGTAGATTGCTCAAATATTTCCTTTAACATAAAATGAGGGAACCCACCCTTCTCAATAGAATCCAAACTCATTGATATTTCATGGATGTATGGAGAAATTTTGCTATTCGTAATAGTTTTTATTTCTAATTCTTCTGCTTTATTAATTCTAGCTATTTCACCATCTTCCAAATAAACTACATTTCGGGTATATTCAATAATTGGAGTCGCATCAGAGGCAACAAAATATTCTTCATCTCCAACCCCAATCACTAAAGGGCTTCCTTTTCTGGCAGCAATAAATTCGGATGTATTTCCTTCTTCCATTACTATAATCGCATAGGCTCCTATCACTTCATTTAACGAAAGACGAACTGCTTCAAACAAACTGCATTCTTCGTGTTTCTTTATTTCTTCAATAAGATGAATAAGTACTTCTGTGTCGGTATCTGAATTAAAAGAATGTCCTTTTTCTGAGAGCATCTTCTTTATAGAATCGTAATTCTCTATAATTCCATTATGAATAATAGCTAATTTCCCATCACCAGAAGAGTGGGGATGTGCATTTGTTTGATTTGGCACACCATGTGTTGCCCATCTGGTATGACCAATGCCTATTGTTCCGTTTTTATTTTTTTCAGAGGAATAGTCTTCTAAATCAGAAACCTTTCCTTTTTGTTTTAGAATACTAATTCCGTTTCCTTCAGATAAAGCAATACCCGCACTATCGTATCCTCTGTATTCTAATCTTTGTAGTCCCTTAATAATAATTGGATACGCATCTCTTTCACCAATATACCCTACAATTCCGCACATTTTATATTTCGGTATAAATTATATTAATAGATATCTTACTCTTATCCAAAATAGTTCTGTTAGCATTTGCAGACCCAAGTACAGGTACTAGATACAGCTTATTTGTGTACTGATCGTTTGTAAGTAACTGAACAAAATATCGTGTAATATTAAAACTATAAATATTATTATCAAATTCTCCTCCAAAATGTCCCTCTCCTTCTATTGTGAAATCAGTTAGAAAAACAATTTTTCCTTCATTATTTTCTCTTAATAAATAGAGTTTCTCATGAGGGGGATAGTCATTATTTTCAAAAGCTTCAAAATCAATAGTTACACGATTAATTGATTTTCCCAGACATTTTGTTTGTATTTCTTCAAGGTTTGTGAAATCAAATTCTGCTTTATATCCCGCCATGGATTGAATAAAAATTTCATTTACATCAGGCGTTATATCATTAATATCTTTTTTGTTAAACATATTGATTCTGGTAGCATCACCACCTAATTCAAAATCAAAACTTAAAGCGGTGTCTCCTTCAATCTCATGATAATAAATACTAAATCTACTTTTATCTGCAATAGGATTTAAATATAAAATAGTGTTTGAGGCAGTTGCTTCTACATGAAACCCTTTAAAAAACTCCAAAAAAGCAACATTATCAATCATATTAGACCCTCCAGTTTCATTCATTATCATTTCCCCAAAACTATTATCTAATTGTATGTTGATGAAAGATGAATTTGACGAATCTCCTTCATTAATAAAATAATTTGTAACAAGGTTATTTGGATCATAATTAAAAGATGTATCAGAATAGTAATTACTATCTTTATAAATGTCTTCAGACAACCGATAAACATTAATCTCAAGATCTTCACTTTCATTTAAATCTCCATAGTGGTCAGAAATACTATAAGTAAGAAAAACAGAATCTACTTCTATACCATCTATTGCGTTAATATTGTTATTTGGCAGTAACATTTGTGTGCAAAATGAACCTTTATTTTCTCCAAAAATTGGATCATTTATTTGACCTAATAGTAGGTTCTGCGATTCGTCAGAACGCAAACTATCTTCCGAAATCGTTTTAATTGTAAAGTTTGTGGTAGTGTCGTTTGTAATAGTGAATCTTGCCGAACCAGGTAAGTCGAGCCCTATAATATCTGGATCGTTACAGGCAAATAAAACAGCTAATAATAAATAAAAAGCTGTGTTTTTATATATGTTCATTATTTTTCTTCAGTAAGTTCTAATTCCTCCTCTTCAACTAAACTATCAAAGAAATTATTGTATTGATCCTCATAATCTTCTTCTCCAGGATACTCCATAAACGGTAGTTCGCTTTTTTTCATACAATCCAACACGTTTTTGTTTATATTTTCAGAACCTTGAATTACAGCATCAGAATAAGAAATAGCAAATTTACTTAGATTCTCAAAAGTAGGATTCCTAAGAAGATCTAAATCAGACTCTTCTAAATTATTTTCATACAATAGTTTCTCTACAATTACTGGGTTAATCGAATTCTGATATTCAGTATCAAATACATTATAAATTACTTTTGTGTCTTTAAATAAAGGATCTTCATTAAATATCTTCTTGATGTACATAGGAATTAAGGAAGAGAACCATCCCTGACAATGAATTATTTCTGGTGACCACCCAAGTTTCTTTACTGTTTCAATCACTCCCTTACAGTAAAACATCATTCTTTCTTCCGTATTTGGCAGAAAATTTCCGTTTTCATCATGGAACATCACTCTTTTAGGGAAATATTCATCATTATCAATAAAGTAAATTTGCAATCTGGCAGATTGAATAGAAGCAACCTTTATTATTAGTTGATGATCAAAATCATCAATTATTAAATTCATTCCTGAAAGACGGATTACTTCATGTAAATTATTTGCTTTTTCCTTAATTACACCAAACTTTGGAAGAAAAACTCTAGTTTCATTTCCTTGTTCAATAGAATGTTTTGGTAGGTTTAATCCTACATTAGACATCTGAGTTTCTGGCAGGTAAGGATTTATCTCTTGTGAAGCGAATAATATTTTTTTCTTTTCCATAAAAAATCGGTTAGTCTGCAAATTTACGAAATTATATGCTTTTTATCAAGCAATTCTTTATGTTTGCTATTTTGTTAATTTCACAAATGAAAACATTTACACTAAAATCAGAACTTAAATCATATTTAAACGGAATAAGAAAGGATAAAATTGTGTCTTTTATTCCAACAATGGGATCTTTACATGAAGGACACCTTTCCTTATTACAAAAGGCAAAAGAAAGTTCGGATGTAGTTATTTGTAGCATTTTTGTAAATCCTACTCAATTTAATAATTCTTCAGATTTTGAAAAATACCCTAGAACAACTGAGATTGATATCAACATATTAACAGAAAAAAAATGTACTATTCTATATTTACCGGAAGTATCAGATTTATATCAAGAGAATGAACAAGCAAAACAGTTTTATTTTGATGGATTAGATAATTTTATGGAAGGAGAGGGGAGAAAAGGTCATTTTAATGGAGTTGCTACAATAGTTGAGAAACTATTTAGAATTATAAGTCCTGAAAAAGCATTTTTTGGAGAAAAAGACTTGCAACAACTTCAAATAATAAGATATATTAGCAAACAATTACAATTGCCAATAGAAATTATTGGTGTTCCTACAAAAAGAGAAGAATCAGGACTTGCAATGAGCTCTAGAAACAAATTACTTTCCGAAAAAAATTTACAAAAAGCTACCCTAATTTACCACATATTAAGATATATTAAAGAAAATTCAGATAATTTCACAGTAGACCAGTTAAAGAAAGTTGCAATAGAAAAATTTAGTTATCAAACAGATATAACTCTAGAATATCTGGAGATAGTTTCCTTGAAAACATTACAACCTATTTCAGAATTTAGAATAAAAAATAAAAATGCAGCTTGTATTGCCGCATCTATTTCCTCAGTTCGTTTAATTGACAATATTATTTTTTAGTTTTACAGCATGAAAGGAAAAAAGAGTCATAAGAAGTTAATAATTAATTTTATTAAGATTATTTTTTCTTTTGCTTTTATGGCATTTATTATATATTATTTTTTTGGAAAAAATTCTGATTCTTTACAAAGAGATTTGCTAGAAAAAGTAGATTATAGGTATGTAATTTTATCTATGATTTTTGGTGGATGGGCCTATGTAAGTAGAGGATTAAGGTGGATTGTTTTGATTGACGCACTTGATTACAACACTTCAAAGATAAATTCAGTTTCAGCAGTTTCTATAGGTTATTTGACCAATTTATTTATACCAAGAGCTGGAGAAATATCTAGATGTACATCTTTAAAAAAATCGGACGATATCCCAGTAGATAAATTATTCGGGACCATTCTTATTGAAAGAGTAATTGATTTCGCTTTTCTTATTTTCTTTATTTTATTGGCTGTGATACTAAAATCAGGAGATTTTATTAAAACATATAACGAATATCAGAATTTAGAAGCTACGGGATCTTCAAACCTTAAGTTTATAATATTAGGATCTTTAGGATTATTAGTCATCTTAATCTTCCTATTTAAGAACAAAATAAAAAAACTTACATTTTATAAAAAAGTTTCCAATTTTATTGATGGATTAAAAGAAGGATTTCAGAGTATTAGAAAGATGAAGAATAAATTTCTTTTTTGGTTTCATACTTTTACTATCTGGATAATGTACTTTCTGATGACCTATATTTGTTTTTATTCCATTCCTGAAACTTCCGCTCTTGGTATTTCTGACGGACTTTTCTTATTAGTTTTAGGTGGGATTGGTATGATTATTCCTACTCCTGGAGGAATAGGTTCGTATCATTTAATTGTTATGATAGGATTAGTAGCCTTACAAATCCCAGATGGAGTTTTAAGTATTAATCCATATGATGAATATAATCCAGCTATGCTATTCCCATTTATTGTACATACTGCTCAAACGTTTGTTGCCATTATTATGGGTTCTGTTGGTTTGTTTTTATTGTTTATAAATACAAAAATACAGAAGTCATGAGTAATTTTAAAAATATAACATCCAAAATTTATTCTTTATTAGATTTAAAAGTACAATCAGATAAATGGAAGGAAAATGGGAAGAAGATCGTCTTTACAAACGGATGTTTTGATTTAGTGCATAGAGGACATATTGAAGTTTTAGCAAATACAGCAGACTTAGGAGACAAGCTTATCATTGGTCTTAATTCGGATTCTTCCATTAAAGATTTAAAAGGAGAAAACAGGCCAATTATGGATGAAACTTCTAGAGCAATTTTACTTGCTTCTCTTCAGTTTGTTGACGCTGTTGTTTTCTTTTCTGAAGAAACTCCATATAAATTAATTGAAACTTTGGTCCCAGATATTTTGGCAAAAGGAGGTGATTATAAAGTAACGGAAATTGCCGGACATGAGGTGGTTTTAGAAAATGGAGGAGAAGTTATTTTGGTTCCTTTTATTGACGGATTTTCTTCTACAAATATCGTTGAAAAAATAAAACAAAGTTAATGGCAAAAAAGAAAGTTCAATCTGCATTTTTCTGCCAGAATTGTGGTACGCAATCTCCAAAATGGCTTGGTAAATGTCCTCAATGTAATGAGTGGAATACATTTGTAGAAGAAGTAATAACCAAAGAAGAAAAATCAACAACTTGGAACGGACTTAATAAGGCAAGTGTTCCTATTTCGATTAATGATATTTCTTTTTCTAAAGAGAAAAGAATAAAAACTTCTGACATAGAACTGAATAGAGTTTTGGGAGGAGGAATTGTTCCTGGTTCTGTAGTTCTTTTGGGAGGAGATCCAGGAATTGGGAAATCAACCTTACTACTTCAACTTGCTTTAACTTCCGATAAAAAGACACTATATGTTTCCGGAGAGGAAAGTGAAAATCAAATAAAGATGAGAGCTCAGAGAGTAGAGAATAGTTCTGAAAATTGTTTGATTCTTACAGAAACTTCTACCCAGAATATATTTCAGCAAATAGAAAAGATAGAGACTGAGATTCTGATTGTGGATTCTATTCAGACTTTACATACTGCTCATATTGAATCTTCCCCAGGTAGTGTTTCTCAGATTAGAGAATGTACTTCTGAACTGATAAAATATGCTAAACAAACGGGAACTGCTGTATTTCTAATTGGTCATATTAATAAAGATGGCGCTATTGCAGGTCCAAAAATTTTGGAACATATGGTGGATACAGTTTTGCAGTTTGAGGGAGATAGACATCATGTGTACAGAATCCTACGAACAGTGAAAAATCGTTTTGGTTCTGCATCTGAATTAGGTGTTTATGAAATGGGGCAAAATGGATTGAGAGAAGTGAATAATCCATCAGAAATTTTGATTTCAGATAGAGATGAAGAAACTTCTGGTGTATCAATAGCTGCAACTATTGAAGGAGCTCGTCCGCTAATGATAGAAATACAATCTTTAGTAAGTTCAGCTGTGTATGGAACTCCACAGCGATCCGCTACAGGTTTTGACACTAGGAGGTTAAATATGTTACTTGCTATTTTAGAAAAAAGATGCGGCTTTCGATTAGGGGTAAAGGATGTGTTTTTAAATATTACGGGAGGTATAAAACCAGATGATACTGCAATTGATCTTGCAGTTATTTGTTCTGTACTTTCCTCTGATCAGGATAAGTCTATTGGAATGCAATGTTGTTTTGCTGCTGAGGTAGGACTTTCTGGAGAAATAAGAGCAGTTAATAGAATTGAACAAAGAATAGCGGAAGCTGAAAAGTTAGGTTATAAACAGATTATTATATCTAAGTTTAATAAATTTAATTCTAAAGGATTTAAGATTGAAATAAAGAAATGCTCAAAAATTGAAGAGGTATTTCAATTACTCTTCTAATATTTCATATAAGTCATCCAAATTAGGAGATAGAATCATATCAATTCGTCTATTCATTTTTCTTCCTTCAACCGTTTCGTTGGTTGCTATTGGGTTATGTTCTCCTCTTCCGGCAGCTGTAAGTTGTAACGGATCTAACCCTTTATTATTAAGTAAAATTTTCACTACAGAAGTCGCTCTCATTACACTCAAATCCCAATTATCTTTTATTACCGCCTTGCCACTTCCCTTAATATTATCGGTATGTCCTTCTACTAAAATTTTCAAATCTAGTTGATTGGCAAGTACTTGAGATAATTTGTTAAGTGCGTCAATACCAGATTGATTTACTACATATTTCCCAGAAGCAAAAAGTAAATCTTCTTCCAAAGAAATGTATATCTTGCCATTTCTTTGCTCTATTGTAAGACCATCTCCTTCAAGTCCGCTTAAAGCTTTTTGTATTTTTGTTTTTATAGCTGTTACTAAGGAATCTTTCTGACTTATTATTTTTTCTAACTCATTTACCCTAGCAGAACGCTCATCTAACACTTTCTGAGCTTTATTTAATTCGTCTTCTTTATCTGATAAACTTTGTGACAATTTGTTTAACTCATCTTCTTTTACAAGGAGTTTGTTTTGAGCTTCTTCTAATTGCTCTAAGAGTCGTTTTGTTTCTTTTGCTTTTTCCGACATTTGTCGGCTATTTTGGCTAGTAAGCAAATCGTATGCAGCGCTTAATTCATCATATTTGTTTTGCAGATTAATTAAAGAGTTCCCATTTTGTACAGAGTCATTTTTTAGTTGAGATATTTTTTCTTTTAATAAAACTATGTTCGAATTTAATTCTTCTACTTCATCTGATAATCTTAGAGTTTCTTTCTCTTTCTGATTAAGGTTTTTTTGATTGTTATCATAATCTGAAATTAAAGCATTGTGTATTTTAGGGCTCACACAAGAGCTAATAAAAAATAAGCTTAGAGCAAATACTAAAATTGAATTTCTCATAAAAATTAGAGTTTTATAATACTCTTCAAATTTACAAAGCATCTATTCTGATATAAAGAGTCGGTAAATAACTTATCAACATAAGTTTTTAATAGATTACCTGTGACAGTTAGTTTTAATCCAAAAAATTACCCCAGTTCTTCTATTGTCTCCAATTTTGCAGGGGAACCAACTCTGTTCTATATGATAATTTTAAATTTATGATAATTGTTTTTACTGTCATTTCTTGATTCTTTTAATGGATGATAATATCTGATCTTATAACTATCTATACTTATAATTAATTTTTTCATAGATATTAGTTTTAAATTATTATTTTTAGAACTTCAAAAAAACTCTATTATGAATAGAATAATTAACTATTTTTTAAGAGGGATTCTATATATAGTTCCATTGAGTGTAACAATATATATTTTATATATTTCAATACTATTTATTGAGAATCTGATAAAGCCTGTCTTAGAAAGCATTAATACCATAATTAATGTTCAACTCGAATGGCTAAGTCTAGTATTAGGGGTTATTATAATTTTTATTTTAGTTTTAATAATTGGTTTTCTTGGTTCTATCATTATTTCTACTCCTATTAACTCTTTATTTAAGAAATTATTAAAACAAGCGCCTCTAGTAGAAACAATCTATACATCTATAAAAGATCTTATGAATACTTTTGTAGGTAATAAAAAAGGATTTTCTGAACCAGTACTTGTAAAACTTTATGAGAACTCTACTATAGAACGCATAGGGTTTGTCACCAATGAAGATGTAGCATCTTTAAATATTAAAAAAGGGAAAGTATTGGTATACCTACCACATTCGTATGCTATTTCTGGGCAACTTTTTGTGGTAGAAAAGAAAGACGTAACTCCAATTGACAAATCATCTGGAGAAATAATGAAACTAATAATTTCCGGAGGAGTAACAGAAGTTCAAGATTAAAATAAAATTATGATAAAAAATTTACTATTTGCAATTACACTAACAGTAACTATTAATTCCTTTGCTGGAGATACTACAAATATTCAAGTTCATGATCATACAGATATGACATGGAATGGAAATTATGATGAGTGGGGAGTTTTCCCAGATGGTTCTAAAACTTACAGGAAAATCTACTTGCATTATACTATGGGATGCGCAAGTTCAGGATGCTCTGATTGGGACTATACTACAAAAATTGAAGTTCTACATAGAACAGGTCAATTAGACACCTCTTTAAACGAAATAATTGAGAGTTATGAACTAGCAAGAGTTATAACCCCATATGGCAGTGGATTAAATAATAACTGGGAGTTTACACATATTTTTGATATTACAGATTTTGCTTCTATATTACAAGATTCTGTGGAAATAAGAGCTCATTATGGTGGTTGGTCTTCAGGGTTCTCCGCAACTTTAGATTTTGAGTTTATTGAGGGAACACCTCCAAGAAATGTTACTTCATTACAAAATATTTATTCAGGAGGATGTTCTTACACTACTTCATCTGCTTTTGAGCAATCTTGCCTACCACCAAAAATGTTTTGGGTAGATGCAAATTCAACTCAAGCAATGGTAAAAATGACAACAACTGGTCATGGTTTTGATAATAATATTTATGCAGCAGAATTTAAACCAATTGATTATTATGTGAAGATTGATGGTAATCTAACACACACACAATTTAATTGGGATCCAAATTGTGGTGAAAATCCTATTTATCCTCAAGGTGGCACATGGATTTTAGATAGAGCAAATTGGTGCCCTGGCACTAGAGCTCAAACCTTCGATCATGAAATTACAAACTATATCACAAGTTCAGATTCTGTAGAAATTAATGTAGATTTTCAATCCTATAGTTGGAGTGGAACCCAAACTCCATCCTATATAATAGATTGTCAATTATTCTTATATGAAGGATCTAATTTCACTAATGATGTAGAAATTACTGATATTATAAAACCCTCTTTAAAAGATGAATATTCTAGATTTAATCCTATCTGTGGGAAACCTCTAATAAAAATTAGAAATTATGGTTCTGACCCACTTACTTCCGTAGTTATAGAATATGGTGTGGAAGGAGGGGTTATTCACACATATACTTGGAACGGTTCTCTTACTTTTATGGAAGAAGAAGAAGTTGAACTTCCACTTTTACAGAATTGGGGAGGTACAAAAGATGTGTTTCAAGTGTCACTTTCTAATCCAAATGGACAATCAGATGAATATTTAGATAATAATATTATGGGAACTCCATTTGAGCATGTTCCACAATATGAAGAAAAATTTGCTGTTTGGACTCAAACAAATTCTGGAGGTGGTAATGTGTCAGAAACGTCTTGGAAATTTCTAAATGATGATGGATCATTATATAATATTTCACAAACTATGTATATAAACACTCAATATAGAGACACCATAGACTTTGAAAGTGGATGCTATACTTTTATTGTAGAAGACACAGATGAAGACGGATTAGATTATTGGAACAATTCTGATGGAACAGGATATGTAAAATTACGAAATGTTCCTGGAACTTGGTTTTCCGATTTTAATGCAGATTTTGGAACCAACATCATACATAATTTTAGAGTTGGGACCATACTTTCTTCCGAAAATATATTTGATAAGTTAGATGTTTTCCCAAATCCAGCAACTGATAATATTAGATTAGAATCCGCTTCTTTAATAAATTCAGAAATTAAGATTTTAAATTTGTTGGGTGAGGAAATCTATTCCAAAACAGCAAATTCTAACTCAGAAAGTATTTCAATATCAGCTTTCCCGAATGGAATTTATACAATACAAGTTCAAGGGAATAACACTTCAATAATTCAGAAATTTGTAAAACAATAAATGAAATATTGTAACTCATTAAGTAATTACTCTAGATTTAAAACCAGAGAAGTAAAAGTAGGTAATATTGGAATTGGAGGCAATAATCCGATAAGAGTACAATCCATGACAATTACAGACACTATGGATACCGAAGCTACTGTAGATGAATCCATCAGGATGATAGAATCAGGATGTGAACTTGTCAGAATCACCGCTCCATCTATAAAGGAAGCGGAAAACTTACAGAACATAAAAGACGAACTACTGAAAAGAGGATATACCACTCCTATTGTTGCAGATATTCATTTCACTCCTAATGCTGCTGAGGTTGCTGCTAGAATTGTAGAAAAAGTAAGAGTAAATCCTGGGAACTATGCTGACAAAAAGAAATTTGAGGAAATTGAATATTCTGATGAAACGTACAATGCGGAATTAGAACGAATAAAAGTAAAGTTTACACCTCTTGTTCGTATTTGTAAAGAGTATGGAACAGCTATGAGAATTGGGACTAATCATGGTTCTCTTTCTGATAGAATTTTGAGCCGTTATGGAGATACTCCAAAAGGAATGGTAGAGTCTGCTATGGAGTTTTTACGTATTTGTCGAGAAGAAGATTATCATGAAATAATTTTATCGATGAAGGCATCTAACACTAGAGTTATGGTGCAAGCATATCGAATGTTGGTATCTGAAATGATAAAAGAAGATATGAATTACCCTCTTCATTTGGGAGTAACAGAAGCTGGAGAAGGTGAGGATGGAAGAATAAAATCTGCAGTGGGGATAGGAACACTTTTAGCAGATGGTTTGGGAGATACTATTAGAGTTTCATTAACGGAAGCACCAGAACACGAAATGCCAGTAGCTCAAAAATTACTATCTCATTTTAATGGAATAGAACAACATGAAAAGATAGAAGAAATCACAAACAATCCCTTACACTCTTTTGATTATGTAAAAAGAGAAACGGATGAGGTTCTGAATATTGGAGGTAAAAATGTACCAATTGTGATGGCTGA
>ENA-ORDR01001081-ORDR01001081.1-marine-metagenome-genome-assembly--contig:-NODE-1081-length-13229-cov-4.535888_pt1 | contig 13229 bp, 16 predicted proteins | sample MGYA00240993_ERZ508538 | MGnify/ENA primary metagenome ERZ508538 (study PRJEB26207, sample SAMN05421999) | marine metagenome | isolation source: Monterey Bay, California, USA | place: USA:Monterey Bay...
AAGAAACCTCATTAAAGTGAAACCCTGGGGAAACGTAGATACCCCAAAGGTCAGGAGAAAATAAATGATCCAGATGCAAACAAACCTGGATGTCGCTGATAACTCAGGAGCTCGCAGAGTACAGTGTATAAAAGTTCTTGGTGGATCTAAGCGCAAATACGCATCAGTAGGCGACGTTATCGTCGTTTCAGTTAAGGAAGCAATCCCCCGCGGTAGAGTTAAAAAAGGCGATGTTAGAAAAGCTGTTGTGGTTCGTACGGCAAAAGAAGTTCGTAGGGATGATGGAACGGCTATTCGTTTTGACAGTAACGCCGCAGTTATTTTGAGCAATTCAGGTGAACCACTTGGTACACGAATTTTTGGCCCTGTCGTGCGCGAGCTTCGTGCCAAAAATTTTATGAAGATAATTTCTCTTGCTCCGGAGGTGCTGTAATGGCGGCAAAGCTTCGAAAAGGTGACAAAGTTATTGTCCTTGCTGGAAAAGACAAGGGTAAAGAGGGAACTATTTCGTCCGTTGACCCAAAGGCAAACAAAGCAGTGGTTGATGGTATCAATATGGCAATTCGGCATACTCGCCAGAGCCAAACATCTCAGGGTGGGCGATTGCCACAAGCAATGCCGATAGAGCTGTCAAATCTTGGATTGGTGGATGCAAATGGCAAGGCCACTCGAGTTGGTTTCAAAATTGAGAAAGATAAGAAAGTTAGGGTAGCTAAAACTACGGGGGATGTAATTGATGCTTGATACCGAAAATTATATTCCACGGCTTAGGGCTGATTACGACAGTCGTATAAAAGCTGCTATGAAGGAAGAGTTTGGATATAAAAATAGTATGATGGTTCCGCGACTAGATAAGATCGTTCTTAACATTGGTTGCGGTGCGGAAGCGGTTAAAGATAGCAAAAAAGCAAAGTCAGCACAGGCTGATTTGTCTATAATCGCTGGCCAAAATGCTGTGATAACGAAAGCAAAGAAATCTATTGCTGGTTTTCGCGTAAGAGAAGGTATGCCCTTAGGGGCTAAAGCTACTTTGCGTGGAGCTAGAATGTATGAATTTTTGGACAGACTGATCACGATAGCAATGCCTCGTATTCGCGACTTTAGAGGTGTTTCTGTAAAGTCGTTTGATGGCCAAGGTAATTATGCCTTAGGTATTAAAGAGCATATTGTTTTCCCTGAAATTGATTTTGATAAGATTGATGAGCCTTGGGGAATGGATATTGTGATAACAACCACCGCTAATACAGATGCGGAAGCGAAGGCTTTGTTGACTTATTTCAACATGCCGTTCAACAGCTAATCGCGGAAAGGATTGATAGATGGCTAAAAAAGCAATGATCGAACGCGAAAAAAAGCGCGAACGCCTTGTAAAAAGGTACGCGACGAAGCGGGCCGAATTAAAAAAGATTGCAAAGGATGATTCACTTCCAATGGAAGAGCGCTTCAAAGCTAGATTACAATTAGCAAAACTACCAAGAAACTCTGCTGCAAACCGAATGCATAACAGGTGTCAATTAACCGGCCGTCCTCATGCTTATTACAGAAAGCTTAAAGTTTCTCGGATTGCTCTTCGCGAGTTGGGTTCGTCGGGTTTGATACCCGGTTTAGTAAAGTCTAGTTGGTAGAGGAGAGAAGATATGAATGATCCTGTCGGCGATATGCTTACCCGAATTCGAAACGCTCAAATGCGCGGAAAATCAACGGTTTCCACACCTGCATCGAAATTGCGGGCATGGGTATTAGATGTTTTGGCTGATGAAGGCTATATCCGCGGTTACGAAAAAACATCCTCTACTGATGGCCACGGAGCGATAGAAATAAGCTTGAAATATTTTGATGGTATTCCTGTTATCAAAGAACTCAAGCGTATATCCAAGCCAGGACGGAGAGTATATCTTGGAGTTAAGGATATTCCTCAGGTACGTCAGGGGTTGGGACTTTCAATAGTCTCTACGCCGCAGGGCGTAATGTCAGATGCAAATGCTCGCGCCAAAAATGTTGGTGGTGAAGTAATTTGCACGGTATTCTAGGAGGGGATGACTGATGTCGAGAATTGGTAAACAACCTGTAAAATTACCGTCCGGTGTGAGCGCCTCGGTGTCTGGTCAAACTATTGAGATAAAGGGGCCTAAGGGTACGTTAGAGTTTAGTGCAACTGACGACGTTACAATATCAATGGGAGATAATTCCGTCGCTGTGGAACCTCGGGGGCAATCCAAGCGCGCCCGCCAGCAATGGGGTATGAGCCGTACCATGGTCGCTAACATGGTTAAAGGCGTATCTGAAGGTTTCAAAAAAGAGCTAGAGATAAATGGTGTTGGTTACAGAGCCCAATTGCAAGGTAACAGTTTGAAGTTAAATCTTGGGTTGTCACATGATGTTGATTTCCCGATTCCGTCGGACGTCACGGTGTCCGCACCAAAGCCTACACAAATAATAATCGAAGGTATTGACCCTCAGCGAGTTGGGCAGGTTGCAGCAAACATCCGTGAATGGAGAAAGCCGGAACCATATAAGGGTAAAGGCATAAAATACATAGACGAGTATATTTTCCGCAAAGAAGGTAAGAAGAAGTAAGGACGTATAATAATGGCAAATAGCAAAAGACATTTGTTTTTAAAGCGCCGTATGCGCGTTAGGAACAAGCTTCGAAAAGTAAACGCTGGCCGAGTTAGGTTGTCTGTACACCGCAGCAATAAAAACATTAGTTGTCAGCTCATTGACGATGTAAAGGGCCTTACTCTTGCAGCAGCATCTTCAATGGAAAACGATTTAGGTGTTGTTGGCAAAAATAATATTGCCGCCTGTACCAAGGTTGGAGCTGAACTTGCGAAAAGAGCAGGGTCTGTGGGTATTTCAGAGTGTTATTTCGATCGTGGTGGTTTTCTCTTTCACGGAGGCATTAAAGCTTTAGCTGACGCCGCCCGTGAAGGTGGGTTAAAGTTTTAGGGAGACGGTATAGATGGCTAGAGATTCAAATCAAAAAGGTAGAAACCGCGATGAAGCGGCGCCTGAGTTTGCAGATCGTCTTGTTGCGATTAATAGAGTTTCGAAAACAGTAAAAGGCGGAAAGCGATTTGGGTTTGCAGCGCTAGTTGTTGTTGGAGATCAAAAGGGTCGCGTCGGTTTCGGTAAAGGTAAGGCTAAAGAAGTTCCTGAAGCTATTCGGAAGGCTACTGAACAAGCTAAGAGACAAATGGTTAGAGTGCCTCTGCGTGAAGGAAGAACTTTACATCATGATATTGATGGACGCCATGGCGCAGGTAAAGTTGTGATGCGGACTGCTCCAACGGGTACTGGTATAATTGCTGGTGGCCCAATGCGTGCCGTATTTGAAATGCTGGGTGTTCAAGATGTTGTTGCAAAATCCCTAGGTTCCGCTAACCCTCATAACGTTTTAAAAGCTTGCGTAGATGGTCTAAAATCCCAAAATTCTCCTAAAATACTATCTTCCATTCGTGGAAAAAAAATATCTGATATTTATAATGTTCATATTCTTGACTTAAGAAACCATGGTAGATCTTTTCATAATGCTAATTTTTCATATGATGATATGTCAAATGATTTATATGAATATTTACTTCATCACAATATTCAAAAACCCATTTTAATTGGTCATTCTCTTGGAGGAAAAGTGGCGATGAATTTTAGTTTCAAAAATTCAGAAAAAGTGAAAGGACTGATTGTTGTTGATATAGCACCAAAAACATATAATATTGATTTTCATATTAACATTTTAAGTGTTCTCTCAAGTATATCGCTTTTTAATTATAATAGTAGAGATGAAATTGATAAAGTTCTTTCTAAAGATATTCCGGAACTATCAATAAGATCATTTTTGATGAAGAATCTTTACAGGGACGAGAATAAAAATTTTAAATGGCGATTTAATATTGAAGTTTTAAGAAAAGAGCTTAGTAATATTAAAAATGCAGATTTTTTAAATGGTGAGCTTACACTACCAACAATTTTTATAAAAGGAGGTAATTCTAGCTACATAAACTCAAATGATGAAAGTCTGATTTCTAAGCATTTTAAAAATTCAAGAATAAGTGAAGTTGTTGGTGCAGGACATTGGGTTCATGCTGAGAAGCCTGATCTTTTTTACAAAGAGGTTATAGCTTTTATAACTCAAGGATTAGATTGTCCTGTGCAAAATTAAAGCCTAATTTTTTCACTTCTAATTGCTCATTACTATTTTGAATTAAAAGGGGGTTAGTATGATTGAGGTGTGTGAAATATACTTTTTGTTTATTTTGTTTTGATAAATCTAAAAAGAGATTCATGCTTTCTTTCACAAATGGATGAGGGATTTCACTCATATCTCTGTTTAGCTCACCATCTTTATAAAATGTTCCATCAAGCAAAGCATAATCAACAATATTTACCATTTCTTTTATATTTTTATCCCATAAGTGCCACTTGTCAATATCGGGAATGTACAATATCTTTTTTTTCATTGTAGAGACTAAATAACAAACTGTCTCAGAATATTCGTCCCTATGAGGAACTAAGATTGGGGTGATGCTAATTCGTGAATTTAATTTTATAGTCAGCTCATTTTGAATTTTTTGTAATGCAATATTCTCAAGTTTTATTAGTTGATCCCACGGACCATTGTTGCTTAAAAAGTCAAACATTCTTTTCATACAATACACTTTTGTATTCTTGCTTCCAATTACCTCTTTTCCTAACTGAGCTAATCCAAGATAGTGTCCAATATGTGCGTGAGTTAAAAAAATTCCATTAATTTTTTCTGATTTGCTTTGTTTATAAAGTTCGCTTAGTTGTTCTTTTAAATCAGGAGTCGCGTCTATTATCCATTGCTCCGAACTATTAGGATCAACAATTGCTATACAGCTAACTCTAGTTGGTTTTTCGTTTTTCAAAATAGCATTCTTACAACATTCTTTTTTGCAAATAGCAATTGGATATCCGCCATCTTGAGTGCAGCCAAGTATCATTATATACGGTTTTTTTAATTTTTCTTGGTTGTTTTTAATCATATGTTGGTAAAGTAAATAAGGATTTTATTTTATCAATTTTTCAAAACAATAATATTCGTTTTTATTTGGCTTTAAATAAATTTCACCTAAAATTTTATATCCTAAATTCTTGTAAAATTTGATAGCCTTAATATTAGTGTTGTAAGTGTCAAGCCTAATTGAATTTAATTTCCTCTTTGTTACTAATTCTTCAGCAAATAGCATGAGCTTTTTTCCTGCTCCCTTACTCCAATATCTTTCATCTACTGCCAGTCTATGCACAACTAGAAATAAGTTTTGCTTATCTTCCCATTGCATTGCTAGGTAAGTTTTATCTTGTTTATTGTCAATATTTATTCCTGCAATAATATTATTATTTGCAATTAGTACATAAAATGTTTTGCTTTCAATGTCTTTAAGGATAATTTCTTTGTTGGGGTATGTGCTATCCCATTGATCTATCCCAATATTAATCATTCCAATTACACAAGAATCGTACATCTTCATGATATTTTCTATGTCATTTATATTTGCTTGTCTAATTATCATTGTATTAAAAGATTACATCCTCGAATATCTGAATTTGATAATCTTCCATTGATTTTAAATTCATTTTCATTTAGTTTTATACCTAGATCGTCTGTTGCAATAAATGAACATGAGTTTAAATTTGCAAGGTCAATAATGTTTACTCCACCTGATTTGTTAAAGTCTAGAATTGATAATGGATCATTAATATCTCTAATTAAAATATTCATCCATTTTGGTGTATGGAAAATTCCATTTTTTTTTGAATATGCCTGAGATAGAAGCTCTGTCATTCCATATTCAGAATGAATATTATTTAATCCAAAATAATCTTCAAGTGTTTTATGTAATTCCTCTTTTAGCATTTCTTTTCTTTTGCCTTTCATGCCGCCTGTTTCAATAACTATTGTGTTTTTTAATTTTTGAGGATATGCTTTTCCAAAATCTAAAAGTGCATATGAAACGCCTAATAGTATTGTATTTGTTTTATTTAGCTCTAGGGTTTTTAATGTTTTATCAAGTTCTTGAAAATTATTGTTGTAGAAGCCACTATATTCGTTGTTGCTGATTTTTATTAATTCATTAATCATGTAAATTAATGAAGACCCCCCATTTGTCTCATAAGATGGTAGAAGACCAATTATACATATATCCTCAATTGTATGGTAATGTTGTAAGAAATTTTTAATGAAACTTTTTTTATAAAGCTCTAAATCGGCAACATAGTGACTGCTTCTAACTCCACTTGTGCCACTGCTTTTAAAAATTAATTTATGATTTAGATTATTTAAAATAATTTTATTGGTTTTAAAAAAACTAATTGGTAAAAAAGGAATTTGTTTTGTTGTAGTTGGCTTTTTACCTTTTAGGATAAAGTTTGAATATTCTGAATAAAAATCATTGTATTTGCTTTGATAATGATATATTTTTAAAGCTAATTCCTCAAAATTACTTTGATCCTTTATGTCAAATATTTCATTTGTGTCAAACGATTTCATATTTATTATTTATTAAAAATATTCAGCACTGAATTCCAGTTAGTCTCCTCATCTCTTTTCTTTATTTTTTGAAATTTTTGAGCGTTTGTAATTAGATTGTTAAAATTGATTTTATTTTGATTAATAGATTTAAAGTAATTAGATTCAGATAAAAATTCGGATAAATACTCTTGCTCTGTTTGTCCTGGAGTTGGTATGAGTATTGCATTTTTTTGGAGTTTAAACAAGTCCATTACAGTAGAATATCCAGACCTACATATTATTAATTTTGATTCTATCATTGCTAAATTTAGTTCCTCTGATGAAAGATGAGACTTAATTGTCAAGTTATTTATTTTATCTGTATATTTTTTTTCTGGCTTTCCTTGAAGAAGTAATGATTTCTTTTTAAGAATTTTTAATTCATTTATAAGAGTTTTTTCTAAAATTGATCTTTGTGGTTCGGGTCCAGAAATTATTGCTAAAATATCATATTTTATTTCACTTTTCTTTTTTATAAATCTGGACAAAGGCCCGATATATTTGAAATTTTTTGTTGGATTTGTAAGGCGTGATAATTTCCCTGCAATTCCATTTATTTCAAAATCTGGGATCCAGCACTCAGAGAATCTGCTAATTAGTTTATTATTTATTTTTTTAATAAAATTTTTAAATATGGGAGTTTGAATTTCAAGTTGGTGTGTTATAAATACACTTGGTATGTCATTAGAATACATTCCGTATCTATTGTCTGAAATTATTCCATCAATTTTAAAGTCATTTATTATTGCTTTTAGTTGATTGTTTTCTTTTTGAATGTTAAATAAAATTTTTGGTATTTGAATTAACATAGAGATGGTCATTGGAAGTGATGAGTAGTATTTAATATTGTAATCATTTATTTTAATAAAATCAAGATTTGGAAATTCTTGTATTAATAAATCTAATGATCTGCCAGAAGAAGCTATAATTACATTAAAATTATGTTCTTGTAATTTTTTGATAATGGGAATACATCTTGTAGCATGTCCAATGCCCCAGTTTAAAGGAGATACAAGAATATTTTTTTTCAATTTCATTTAACGAAAATACTTAAAAGACTATATTTTTGTTTAAAATATTTTTCAATTGGCTAAAAATAAACTAAAAAAATTTGCTGAGCTTAAAACCTTTCAGCATGTCATTGAGCCTCCTATTGATGAGCCAAATAAATCTTTTGATTTAAAGGGGCAGTGGGGTAGGTGTTTTTTTAAAAATGAAAATCCAGTCGTATTAGAACTAGGTTGTGGCAGGGGAGAGTATACGGTTGCTTTAGCTCAGAAATTTCCAAAAAAAAATTTTATTGGTATTGATGTTAAAGGATCAAGAATTTGGTCGGGAGCTAAAGAGTCACAAGAAAAAAAATTAACTAATGTTGGCTTTTTAAGAACTAGAATCGATTTAATCCAAAAGTATTTTTCTAAAAATGAAATAGATGAAATTTGGATTACGTTTCCAGACCCTCAATTAAAGAGATCTAGACTGAAAAAAAGATTGACTCATCCAAAATTTCTTAAATTATATAATCAAATTTTAAAGCCAAATTCTGTCATTCATCTAAAAACAGATAATCAATTTTTACATGGTTTTACTTTAGGAGTTATTGCTGGTGAGGGGCATCTTTTAATGGACTCAACAAATGATTTGTATAGCTCTGAAGTTGAAAGAGATAATTTAGATATTAAAACTTATTACGAAAAAATTTTTCTATCTAAAGGCATGCCTATCACCTATTTAAAATTCATTTTAAATTATTGATTTAAAAAGGAAAATAGCTTATACTTTCAGCTATTAATAATTTATATTTGCATGTGCAAATAAAGCCTGTGGATTTAAATAAAAAAAATATAAAAGAAGTTTTTGAAAAAGTTTTATTTCCAAATACTGATAAGAATTTTGTCGATTTAGGTGCAATTTTAAATATTCAGCTTTTTGGTAATGAGGTTGTTTTAGATATCCAGATTTCAAACCCAACACTACAATTTAAAAAACGTGTTGAAAATATTTGTGTAGATGCTTTGCAAAAACAATTTGGAAAAAATACTGTGGTAAAGCTAAATTATATAGTGAAAAATGTAGAAAAGGATAATAAGATAAAAGGGAATCCAATACCTGGGGTTAAAAACATTATTGCTGTTTCATCAGGCAAAGGTGGTGTAGGTAAATCTACAATTTCAGCGAATTTATCTGTAGCATTGGTCGAGCTAGGCTATAAAGTTGGATTAGTAGATGCTGATATTTATGGCCCCTCAATGCCAATTATGTTTGATTTAGTTGGAGAGTCACCAAATGCAATTGAAGTTGATGGTAAGAAAAAAATGCAGCCTCTTGAGAACTATGGGGTTAAAATGGTTTCAATGGGTTTATTTACTCAGGCCAATCAGGCAATTGTTTGGCGTGGTCCAATGGCCTCAAAAGCTCTTAATCAGCTTATTTGGGATTCTCATTGGGGAGAGTTAGATTATTTAGTTGTTGATTTGCCGCCAGGTACAGGTGATATTCATTTATCATTGGTTCAGGCAATTCCAATTACAGGCGCAGTTATTATAAGTACTCCACAAGAAATTGCTTTGGCTGATGCTGAAAAAGGCGTAAATATGTTTAAAATGAAAAGTATTGATGTTCCTGTTTTAGGAATTATTGAAAACATGTCCTTTTTTATAACTGAAGAATTTCCCGACAAAAAATATTTTATTTTCGGCAAGGATGGTGCTAAGAATTTAGCTGAAAAGTTAGGTGTTGAACTTCTAGGGCAGATTCCAATTGTTCAGTCTTTAAGAGAAGCTGCAGATGCTGGAAGGCCTGGAGTTTTACAGCTAAATACTGAAATTTCAAATTCATTTATTAATTTAGCAAAAAAAGTAGTTCAAAGTGTTGATGAAAGAAATGCAAATCTTCCAACTACAGAATCCGTTAAAATAACTAATATGAAAGGTTGTTCATAAAAATATAGAAACAGGTGATTACAAGTAAAAAAATATTAAATAAAATTGAAGCTGCTTTAGATGAGATAAGACCCTATCTTAAAAAGGATGGAGGTGATATAGATTTGATCGAGGTTTCTGATGATTATGTGGTAAAAGTTAAATTGCTTGGCGCTTGTGAATCTTGTCACGTAAGTATGATGACCCTAAAAAATGGTGTGGAGATAGCTGTTAAAAACGCTGTTCCCAAAGTTAAAGAAGTGGTTGAGATTAGTACAATCAAATAAAATAATCACACTTTTCTTATTTAATTAATTTTTGCGAAAAAACTTATTTAGACTGATTATAAATTACAATATTTCCTCAGTTTTATGCTAGAGGAATTAAATAAAATAAATTAATTTTGTCAAGCAAATTGGTGAATGATTTATGACGAAATATACTTATAGCTTAGTTTTTCTAACATTAGCTATTTTTTTATCCTCTCTTACAAGTGTTTTCTCTCAAGAAACAGTAGATTCTCTTGCTGTTCAAAAAGGTGAACAAATCTATAAAGCAAACTGTACGTCATGTCACATGATGACAGACAAGGCGTTAATTGGGCCAGGATTAAAGGGTGTTACGGATCGAAGAAATAAAGCATGGTTAAAAAAATGGATAAACAGTTCGTCTGATTTTATTGCTTCAGGAGATGCAGATGCTATAGCATTATACGAAGAGTATAATAAGGTTGCAATGCCGTCGTATTATTTTGAGGATGCTGATTTTGAAGCTCTTTTTGCATATTTAAAGAATCCGCCAATTGTTGAAGAAGTAGTTACGGCAGACTTGGTACTTTCTGAAGAAGAAGGAATCAAGACCTCAACGATTTTAATGATAATTGCTTTATTTTTATTGTTGTTAGTTTATCTATTAACATCTTTAAAAAATAAATTAAAAGAAAGTATTGGTCAAGAAACTGAGACTATTCCTGAAACTCTTATTGGTCAGTTTAATTTATTTGTTTCTGAAAATAGAAATGTAGCATTTGTTACAGTTGCTGCATTAATAGTAGTCTTAAAGTTTTCATACGATACAATGTTAGGGGTGGGTGTTTACACTCAATATATGCCTGAACAACCAATTGCCTTTTCGCATAAAGTTCATGCTGGTGAAAATGGTGTTGATTGTAACTACTGTCATTCTTCAGCAAGAAAAAGTAAGCACTCTGGTATACCATCTGCTAATGTATGTATGAATTGTCATACTTACATTAATGAGGGTAAAATTACAGGAACTACAGAAATTTCAAAGATATATGATGCTGTTGGTTTTGATCCTGACTCCAAAACATATATTGAAGGCTATGAACAAAAACCTATTAAATGGGTTAGAATACATAATCTTCCTGACCTATCCTACTTTAACCACTCTCAGCATGTTGTGGCTGGAAAAGTAGAATGTCAAACTTGTCATGGGCCTGTTGAGGAAATGGAAGTCTTATATCAACATGCTTCTCTAACAATGGGCTGGTGTATTGACTGTCATAGGGAAACTGAAGTTGCAATGGAAGGTAATGAGTATTATACAGAACTTCATGACCAACTTAAAGAAAAGTATAAAGGCGAGAAAATTACAGTTGACAAAATTGGTGGTATTGAATGTGCAAAATGTCATTATTAAAAAAGCATGAGTAAAATGAAAACAACTAAGAAATATTGGAAAGGGCTTGCTCAGTTAAACGACGATCCTATTGTTGAAAAACTTGCTCAAAATGAATTTGTTGAAGATTTACCTGTTGATCAATTTTTAGGAGATAAAAAAAATCTTTCTTCAACTAATAGTAGTAGAAGAGATTTTTTAAAGTTTTTAGGATTTAGTACGGCAGCTGCTACATTAGCAGCATGTGAAACTCCAGTTGTTAAATCAATACCATATTTAGTTAAGCCAGACGAAATAATTCCAGGTGTTGCGAATTACTATGCATCTACAATTTACGATGGTAGAGATTATGCTAGCGTTCTTGTAAAAACACGAGAAGGTAGGCCAATTAAAATTAAGGGTAACAAAACATCTTCTAATGCTCGTGTTCAGGCTTCTGTTCTCTCACTTTATGATTCTTCTCGTTTGAAGTATCCATTAAAAAATAATGATGAATCTGATTGGAGAACTATAGATTCTGAAATTAAAGAAAAATTATCAAGTGTAAAAAATGGTAAAATAGTCTTACTTTCTTCTACTATTTTGAGTCCTACTACTAAAGAGTTAGTTAAGGATTTTTCAAAAAAATATAATAATGTAGAACATCTTATGATTGATTCTACTCCATACGATGGTCTTTTAGATGCAAATTTAGAATCTTTTGGAGTGAGATTGGCTCCTACATATAGTTTTGATAAGGCAGATGTTATTGTATCATTTGGAGCAGACTTTTTAGCTAACTGGATGGCAAATGATTATGCTACTGATTATGTAAATGGTAGAAATCCGAAATCAGGCAAGATGTCTAAGCATTACCAACTTGAAACCAATATGTCTCTCTCTGGAGCTAACGCTGATAAAAGAATTCAGATAAAGCCATCAGAACAGGCTTACTTACTATCTAATATTCTTGGAGCATTGAAGGGTGAAAGTTTTGATAAAAGACTAACTAAGATTGTTAAGGATTTAAAATCAAGTAAATCAAAATCTATTGTTATTAGTAATAGCAATGATAAGAACACCCAGCTTATAGTTAATGCTATAAATCATCAGTTATCTAATTATGGAAATACTATTTCTATAACTAATCCTTCAAAATTAAAACAAGGAAATACAAACAAGATAGATGCTTTAATTTCTGACATGCAAAATGGAAATGTTGACGCTCTAATCACATATAATGTTAATCCATCTTACACATTAGCTAATTCAAAGGAGTTTAATGATGCTCTGAAAAATGTTAATCTTAAAATATCTACATCACAGCATCATGATGAAACAGCACACTTAATGGATTATGTTTGTCCTGATAGTCATAATCTTGAAAGTTGGGGAGATGCAAATCCAAAGCATGGAGTTTATTCTTTAATGCAACCTACTATTTCTCCTCTTTTTAATACAAGACAATTTCAAGAAAGTTTACTGAGTTGGATGAATAAATCTGACTTTCAATCATTTCAAAAGAATTACTGGATATCCAAAGGTGTGGATTGGAATAAATCATTACATGATGGCTACTTTAATCTTAATGAACCTTCTATTAAAGTTAAAAGATTTACTGATAATTCGATTTCTGTTGCAAAGAAAAATAATGAGTCAATAGAACTTGAAATTTATGAAACTGTTGCTTTAGGCGATGGAAGACAAGCAAATAATCCTTGGTTACAAGAACTTCCTGATCCTATTACACGAGCTTGTTGGGATAATTATTTAACAATTTCTTCCTCTACAGCTGATAAACTAGGACTTTCAAATTGGAATGTTTCTAATGGTGCTATGAATGGGAGTTTAGTAAATATAACAGACGGTAAGAATATTTTAGAAAATGTTCCAGTTATGATTTCACCTGGTCAAGCCCAGAATACTGTTGGCATGGCTGTAGGGTATGGAAGAACAAGAGCGGGTAAGGCAGGAGACAATGTAGGTTTTAATGCTTATCCTTTTTTAAATACTAAAGAGTTAACAATTACAAAAATTGAAGGAGAGTATGAATTTGCTTCCATTCAATTGCATCATACTATGATGGGTAGAGATATTGTTAAAGAAACTTCTTTAGCTGAGTATATTAAAGATCCATCTGCTGGTAATCATCGTGA
>ENA-ORDR01001084-ORDR01001084.1-marine-metagenome-genome-assembly--contig:-NODE-1084-length-13160-cov-4.227471_pt1 | contig 13160 bp, 11 predicted proteins | sample MGYA00240993_ERZ508538 | MGnify/ENA primary metagenome ERZ508538 (study PRJEB26207, sample SAMN05421999) | marine metagenome | isolation source: Monterey Bay, California, USA | place: USA:Monterey Bay...
AGAAAAAATGTACATACAGTAGCTAAAAATGCTGTAGAAAAAGGAATGCAATATGCATACCGTGACAGAAAAAACAAAAAAAGAACATTCAGAGCACTATGGATTCAAAGAATCAATGCTGGTGCCAGATTACACGGAATGTCTTACTCACAATTAATGGGGAAAATTCATGCAAATGGAATTGAATTAAACAGAAAAGTTCTTGCTGATTTAGCAATGAATCACCCAAAAGCTTTTAAAGAGATTGTAGATAAAGTAAAATAGATTAACTTATTCTTTAAATGAAAGAATAATAAGGAAATTTAAATCATCATAAATACAGCAACCAATGACCTGCTCTTTAATCATTGCCACTTATAATTGGTGCCAAGCCTTGGAGTTGGTCTTAATAAGCTTGTCAAGACAAACAATTCTGCCGGATGAAGTTCTAATTGCAGATGACGGATCTACAAAAGAAACAAACGATATAATTAAAAAATATCAACAAAAGCTAGAAATCCAAATTAAACATGTCTGGCAAGAAGATGATGGTTTTAGAAAAACTAAAATCCTAAACAAGTGCTTTCTTAAGGCTAAAGGTGAATATATCATACAAATTGATGGAGATATTGTTATGCATAGAAGATTTATTGAAGATCACTTAAGAAATGCTAAGAAAAACGTTTTTTTACATGGGAGTCGGTCTTTTTTAAATCACCCATTAAGTAAAAAAAGTATAAATGAAAAAATTACTTCATTTTATTTTTATCAAAAAGGATTAAGAAATAGATGGAACTCTATCTATTTTCCAATGATATCTAAACTAGTTTCTCCAAATAGATCACTTAAAAAGACTAGAGGTTGTAATTTTTCTTGCTTTAAAAAAGATTTCATTTTGACTAATGGGTACAATGAAGATATGACAGGATGGGGAAAAGAAGACACAGAGTTATCCGCTAGGCTTATTAATAATAATATTCTTAAAAAACATCTCAAATTTTGTGCTATTTCATACCATTTAGAACATAAAATACTAAAGAGAAATGGAATAAATAAAAATATTGGAATTCTTAAAAATACAATCCTAGAAAAAACTAGAAAATGTAAAAACGGAGTAAACAAATATCTATTATGAAAAATACTCTAGATAAGTTATACTCAATCTTTTTCATCTTACTCGGGCTCTCAATACCTTTATCAATTGCTACCTCAAACATTTGTATTGGAGTAATTGTTTGTATCTGGATTATAGAAGGTGACATCAAAGAAAAATGGCAAAGAATACTCTCAAGTAAATGGATGTCTTCTATTCTATTACTTATTATATTATATTGTGTAGGAATCATTTGGGGTGATATAGGAGTTGGAAAATTTCAGATGCTAACATTATTTCTAATGTTTATTATACTTCAAACTTCAAGATTTAAACAATCTGATTTAAAATTAGGAACCTTATGTTTTCTTTTTGCTACTCTACTATCAGCTCTTTTATCTATTCTAATAAATTACAATATTATTCTACCTCTTCATAATTATATATCTATTATTTCTTCAAGATGGCACATAGCAGCATTCACAAGTTACAACTATCATAATATTCTACTTGCTTTTTCTTCCCTAGTCTGTTTTTATCTGTTTGCAGAAAAAAAATCACAATACCGATGGGTATTTCTAATTTGTATAATAATATATAGCTTTAGTATTTTTATTGAAAGAGGAAGAGCAGGACAACTTGTATTACTCTTATTTCTTAGCATATATAGCGTTTATTATTTTAAAAGAAAAATAAAATATAGTATAGGGATTATATGTTTTCTGATAACCTGTAATTATGTAGCATATCAAGAATCTAATACATATAAATCCAGAATTGAGAAAACTTTAGAAGCTATAGAATCACAGAAAGATATTCGTTTCTTTCTTATTAAAGAAAGTATTAACTACATAAAAAAGAATCCTATACTAGGTTACGGAACTGGAAGTTTTGAAAAAACAATGAATAAAAGAATTGATGAGAATCACCCCAAACTATACACCACTCCACACAACACCTATTTATATGTTTGGTTTGAAATTGGAATTTTTGGATTGATTATCTTATTAAATATATTTTATTTTCAAATCAAATCATTATCTAAATTAAAATATAGTTTTCATAGAATATTGCTTCCAATAGGATTCATGATAATCATGTTATTTGATTCTTATTTATTCAGTTTTGTATTGACAATTTTCTATATTTATTTCTTTACAATTTACAATAATTACAATATAGATGTATCTGATAATTAAATCTATCATTTTACTATTCATTTATTATCAATAAATTCATCTCTACTTACTAAGCTCTTCTCTTACCAAGTGAGAAATTAATCTTCCATCTGCTTTTCCATTCAGAATTCCTATTAATGAACCCATACATTTTCCCATATCTGAAGGAGAAGATGCTCCAACTTGAGATATAACTTCTTTTACTATTTTCCTTACTTCTTCTTCTCCCATTTGTTCTGGCAAATACACTTCTAAATATTCTAATTGTATAATTTCATCTTTTGCCAAATCTTCTCTTCCTTGCTCTGTAAAAATTGCAGCAGATTCCTTTCTTTGCTTCACAAGCCTAGCAATAATCTTTTCTGTCACATCATCTGGAACAGAATCTGAACCATCTTTTGACATCTCTACAATTAGTGCTGCCTTTACTGCTCTAAGCGATTCTAATTTATCTTTTTCTCTGGCAAGCATTGCCTTTTTTATATCGTCTGTTATTGTGTTTTGTAAACTCATCTTATTTATATTTTTCGTTATCTGACAATAATTGTTCTAATCTTTCTTTTGCTATTTTATATTCAGGATTTATATTTAAACAATCTCTGAAATATTGTTCTGCATGCATTACATCACCTAACTTCTGATAACAAACTGCCATCTGAAAAATCCCTAAATAATGGTTGGGATTTATTCTCTTTAACTCAAGATAATAATCTATTGCATTTTTAGGATCTTCAAGGTTTTCCTGAAACATTACTCCCAGATTATAAAGTGCATCAATATGTAATTTATCATCCATTTTCAAATCTAATACTTTATAATATGCATCCTGAGATTTACTAAAATCATTCAAATCTTCATAAACCATAGCCATATTATAATAAGCAATTCTATTTGTAGGATTTATGGATACAGCATTTTTATAATATTTAATAGCTGTAGAATCCTTTTTAGAATAATACAGATTTCCTAGCTGCAAATACGCTTCCTCATCATCACTTTTTATACCAATTGATTGCTTAAAACAAGAAATTGCATTTTCTATATCGTTTAACTCCACATAACAATAACCCAAAAGATTATATGTTGTAAAGTTATTTCTATCTAGAGACAAAGACTGTAAAAGTAATTCTATTGATTGCTCATATTTTTCAAGATACAATAATATCTCTCCTCCTTTTTGAAAAGAAAGAGATGAATCTGAACCATATAAAATAGCAAATTGAAAATGGTTTAATGATAAATGTACTGATTCCTTATTCCCCTTACCTTGTTTTGCTAGTTCTAATAAAACATCCGCTATCAGATAATGTGTATGTCCTTTAGTAGAATCTAAAAGATGTGCTTTTTCTAAATCCTTTAAAGCTTCTTCAAATCTAAATTTCTGAATGTTTATTTTAGCTCTCTCAACATACAACGAATCATTAGTAATATCTTCTTCAATCTGATTTGAGACAACTATCATTGAATGATTATCTTGTGTTTCAGGGATTGAAGTGTCAGAAGTTTCATTAACGCATGAAAAGAAAAGAAAAGAAATCAGGAAATAGAATAATTTCATTATTCAGCAAAATTTGCTTCTTTAATTTTTTCTTCTAATTCTGCCATTAATTCAGGATTATCCTCAATCATTGTTTTTACAGCATCTCTTCCTTGTCCTAATTTTGTGTCTCCATACGAAAACCAAGAACCACTCTTCTTAACAACATCAGAATCAACCGCCATATCTAGGACTTCTCCACTTCTAGAAATTCCCTTACCAAACATAATATCAAATTCTACCTTTTTAAAAGGAGGAGCTACTTTATTTTTTACAACTTTTACTCTTGTTCTGTTTCCGATAATATCTTCTCCATTTTTAATTGCTCCAATTCTTCTAATATCTAACCTAACAGAAGAGTAAAATTTCAGAGCATTACCACCAGTTGTAGTTTCCGGATTTCCGAACATAACACCAATCTTCATTCTTAACTGATTAATAAAGATAAGAGTACAACCAGTTTTATTAATAGTAGCTGTTAACTTTCTTAATGCTTGAGACATTAGTCTGGCATGAAGTCCCATTTTACTATCTCCCATTTCTCCTTCAATTTCAGATTTTGGAGTAAGAGCCGCAACGGAATCAATTACTACCAAATCCACAGCTCCTGAACTAATTAAATGATCTGCAATTTCTAAAGCTTGCTCTCCATTATCTGGCTGAGAAATCAATAAATTATTTATATCAACTCCTAAATTTTCAGCATAACTTGAATCAAAAGCATGTTCTGCATCAATAAATGCTGCAATGCCGCCTTGTCTCTGTACTTCAGCAATAGCATGAATCGTAAGTGTAGTTTTACCAGAAGATTCAGGACCATATATCTCAACAACTCTACCTCTAGGATAACCTCCTACACCTAAAACAGTATCTAACCCAACAGAACCTGTAGGTATAGCATCTATATCTTCTACAACCTTATCTCCTAATTTCATAACCACACCTTTTCCGTATGATTTTTCTAATTTACCTAATGTTAACTCTAAAGCCTTTAATTTGGCTGCTTTTTCTTTATCGCTCATAATAATTTAATTTACTACAAAAAAGAGAAATAATAAATCAATTTTCAAATAAAGGAGCTTGTATTTATTAACAAATACTACTTTCTTGATTTTTGATTTTTATAAAATTTACAAAGTGATGTAATACCACATCTTTCGCATTCTGACCTCCTAGATTTACACACATATCTTCCATGTAAAATAAGCCAATGGTGTGCTATATTTAATTTGTCTTCAGGAAAGAGTTTAAGTAATTGTAATTCTGATTCTAACGGACTTTTTGCATTTGTAGTTAATCCTATTCTATTTGAAACTCTAAAAACATGTGTATCTACAGGCATTGCAGGAATATCAAAATAAACTGAACCAACAACATTTGCAGTTTTTCTACCTACTCCAGGTAATTTTTGTAAATCTTCTAAATTATCAGGAACTTCAGAATTAAAATCATTTACTAACATTTTTGATAATCCTGATAGATACTTTGCTTTATTTCTTGGATAGCTACAACTCTTTATCAAATCAAAAATATAATCAATTGATGCTTCCGACATAACTTCTGGAGTTGGTAAGTGTTCAAAAAGAGTTTTTGTAATAATATTTACTCTTTTATCAGTGCATTGTGCTGATAAAACAACTGCAACTGTAAGTTCAAAAACATTTGTATAATCTAATTCTGTTTTTGCTTCAGGTAAATTTTCCGTAAAATAATTAATAAATTGTAAGACTCTTTCTTGTTTAGTCATTGTACAAAAATAAAAAAAGGCCGGACAATATTAGTTGTCCGACCTAAAAATAAAAAACCAAAACCACTTAGTTATTTACAATCAAAACATCTCCTATCGAGCTTGTTTTAATGTTTTTTAAAGATTTAGAGTAATTTAAAAGCATCTTAATTGACCCTTCTCTTACTACTAGTCTTTTTTCAGAGTTCTTTTTTTTGATTTGCGAATTCTGGAACAAATCTGATAATGTAGAATTTCCTTTCATATATAATTTTTTTATTCATACTAAAAGAGAAACGCAACATTAAAAACTATATTGCACTAAATTTAATTTATTTCTAACTGAATATTATATGTTTCTACAAGCTTTCGTAAATTAATTACAGCATATCTCATTCTTCCAAGTGCAGTATTAATACTTACATCTGTAATTTCAGCAATTTCTTTAAAACTCATATCTCTATAATATCTCATTTTCAATACTTCTTTCTGATCTTCTGGTAATTCTTCAATCAATTTTCTTACATCAGAAGTAATCTGATCAGTAATCATATTTTCTTCTGCATTTTTCTCTTCATTTGATATTACATCAAAAATATTAAAATCATCAGTAGGAGCAATACTCCTAGTTTTCTTTTGTCTACGAAAATGATCAATTACTAAGTTGTGTGCAATTCTCATTACCCAAGGTACAAATTTACCTTCTTCATTATACTTGCCTCTTTTTAAAGAATTAATTACTTTTATAAAGGTATCCTGGAAAACATCATGTGCCAGATTATAATTTTTGATTTTTGAAAGGATAAAGGCAAATACTTTATCTTTATGTTTTTGTATTAATGTTTCAAAAGCGACTTCACTTCCATTTAAATACAATTTTACAAGATCTTGGTCAGAGTGATAAATAGGCATAATTTTTACTTAGTTTTAGTTAATAAATAGTTAAAGTAAAAATTTGTCTATATAAGTGTGTGTTTAGTTAATATCTGTGTTTAATACGATACAAATTTAAGTAAAGTTTCTTATTTATACAAATCTTATTGACTAAATTTGCGAAATTATCATTTTATAAATGAGTAAAAAAAGGAAAAATAAGGGAGAGAATATAATTATTAGGGGTGCTAAATTGCACAACCTAAAAAATATATCGTTAGAGATTCCTAAGTATAAGTTGATTGTAATTTCTGGAGTTTCTGGTTCTGGGAAGTCCTCTTTAGCGTTCGATACATTGTTTGCAGAAGGGCAAAGAAGATACATTGAAAGTCTATCTTCATATGCCAGACAGTTTCTAGGAAAACTACAAAAACCAGATGTAGATGAAATAATCGGAATTTCACCAGCTATTGCAATAGAACAAAAAGTAATTTCTAAAAACCCAAGATCTACAGTAGGTACTGTTACTGAAATATATGACTACCTTAGATTATTATTTGCCAGAGTTGGAAAAACATATTCTCCAATTTCTGGTAAACAAGTAAAAAGACAGCAGGTTTCTGATGTTGTTGATTTTATTTCTAATCAAGAAAATAATACAATTTGTCTTTTATTAACAAATATTAAGAAAGGTACAACCTCAAAACTTCAAACACTTTTACAGCAAGGATATTCAAGAGTATTACACAATGGAAATGTGGAGAAGATAAATACTTTATTAGAAGAAAAAACAAAGTTAAAATCTGATAAATTACATTTAATTGTTGACCGTATCAAATCATCTGAAATTAATGATGATTTAATAAGTAGAATTACGGATTCAGTTGAAACTGCCTTTTTTGAAGGCAATGGTGATTGTATAGTTCTGATTGAAGAAAAGAAACATAAATTTTCCAACAAATTCGAATTAGATGGAATAGTTTTTGAAAAAAGTTCTGTTCCTTTATTTGCTTTTAATAATCCGTATGGTGCTTGTAGTAAATGTGAAGGTTTTGGTACAATATTAGGTTTAGATAGCAACAAGATAATAAAAGATAAAAAACAATCCATTTATGGAGGTGTTGTTAGTTGTTGGAGTGGAATAAAACTATCAAAATGGAAAGATCGATTTATTCAAAACTCAGCAGAATATGATTTTAGAATTCATAAAGAATATCAAGATTTATCAGAAGAAGAACTAGATTTATTATGGAATGGTAAAGGGAAATGCAAAGGAATTCTTCAGTTTTTTAAAAAATTAGACTCAGAAAAACATAAAATACAAAGTAGAGTAATATCTGCCAGATACAGAGGAAAAACAGATTGTAACGAATGTAACGGAAGTAGATTAAGAAAAGATGCTTTGTATGTAAAGATTGACGGAAAAAATATTGATGATATCAGTAAAATGAATATTTCGGACGCTTTAAATTTCTTTAATAAAATAAAGTTAAACTCTGATGAAATAAAAATTGGAAAGAGAATATTAGTAGAGATAAAAAATAGATTGTCATATCTAGAAAAAGTAGGATTAACTTACCTAACTCTTTCCAGAAAATCCACTACATTATCTGGTGGAGAAAGTCAAAGAATAAATCTAGCAACATCATTAGGGAGTAGTTTGGTTGGGTCAATGTATATCTTAGATGAACCATCAATAGGATTACATCCCAGAGACACGCAAAACCTTATAAAGGTTCTGAAAAATCTGAAAGAAATAGGAAATACTGTTATAATTGTTGAACATGATGAAGAAATAATGGAACAAGCCGATCAGATAATTGATTTGGGACCAGAAGCAGGAGTAAATGGTGGAGAATTAATTTTTCAAGGAAAATTATCTGATATTCATAAAGAAAAAAGAAGTCTTACTACTCAATATCTTTCTGGGGAGAGGAAAATTGAAATTCCTAAAAACAGAAGAGATTGGAAACATTCTGTGAAACTTGAAGGAATAAATGTAAATAACATTCGGAAAATGAATATTGAAATTCCATTAGAATGTTTTACTCTAATTACTGGAGTTAGTGGTTCCGGAAAATCATCTCTGGTAAGAGAAGCTCTTAACCCTTCTTTAGAACAACTATTTAATGGACAAACCTCTGTAAAAAGAAATTATAAGGAATGTAATATCAACACAAATAAGTATAGTAAACTTGAGTTTATCGACCAAAATCCGATAGGAAAATCATCTAGGTCAAATCCGATAACTTACATAAAAGCTTATGATGATATCAGAAGTTTATTCTCAAATCAGAAATTATCAAAAACAAGAAAATACAAATCCGGATTTTTCTCTTTTAATGTAGATGGAGGTAGATGTGATAATTGCAAAGGAGAAGGAGAAACAACTGTAGAAATGCAATTTATGGCAGATGTTCATTTAATATGTGAAGATTGCAAAGGAAAAAGATTTAAAGATGAAATTTTAGAAATAACATTTGCTAATAAACACATATCTGAAATTTTAAACCTAACAGTAGATGAAGCAATTATATTTTTCAGAGGAAATAATGAAGAAAAAATTGCAAACAAGATACAACCTTTACAAAATGTAGGTCTCGGATATGTGAAATTAGGACAATCCTCTTCTACCCTTTCTGGAGGGGAAGCACAAAGAATAAAATTAGCCTTCTTTTTAGGTAAAGGTGCAAACTCCGAAAAAATAATTTTTATATTTGACGAACCCACAACAGGATTACATTTTCATGATATAAATAAACTACTTACATCTTTTGATGCTTTAATAGAAAAAGGACATTCTGTAATTTGTATAGAACATAACTTGGATGTAATAAAATGTGCTGATTGGATAATTGATTTAGGACCTGATGGTGGTGATAAAGGAGGAAATATTGTTTTTGAAGGTACTCCTGAAAAAATGATAAAAAGTAAAAAATCAGTTACTGCAAAATACATTCAGAAAAAATTAAAATAAAAAAACCCATCTTTTTTCAGATGGGTTTTATAATGTCTCTTAAAATAAATAGATTTTATTCTTTTATAAATTTCTTTATAATAACTTCATTTCCTATTTGAGCTTCAATCACATAAACTCCTTTTGCAAAATCAGAAACATCAAACGTTAATGAATGAGAACCAATCATTGTTCCATATTCTCCTTTAGCAATTAGTTTTCCTTCAATACTTTTTACAGATATAGAAACTTCTTCTTCAGTTTCTAAAGTCATAAGTAAGGTAGTTGTAGAAACCGCAGGATTAGGATATATAGTTAATTTTTGATCAGGCCCCATTAATTCATCAGATATTGAGGTTGAATTACATGAATGAAAACCATTCGCAATTGAAGTTGCAATTGAAGTTGAAGATGCGTTATCAATTTCACCATTTGGATTTATCAACATTCCAACAATATGCATTTGTGTTAAATCCCATGTAGGATCTAAAGTAAATTGAAAACACTTAGTAAATTGATCTCCTGAATTATATGACGTAGCATCTAGAGCTTCTCCATCAAAAGAAGGAGCAATACCCCTTGCAACATGACGATAAATCATTTGAGCGTCTGGCACCCAGTTTGGAAGTGTTCCCCAGTCTACACCATTCACATCAATTAATGTAATACCATTTGAACCATAAGAATTTGATTGATACCAAGTACCTCCAGATCCTGTTACACTATCTTCAACTAAAACACAAGCTAGTTTCCAATTACCACTAATTGATGACTGAATATCAACATCTAAAGAAACATCAATAATAGTTCCATTTTGAACTGCTCCATTCGATATAGTTCCAGCAATAGGAGTAACTATTCTTTGAAGAAAATCTAATTCAAAATCTGAAGGATCAATTTCAGTTCCTCTATCTACCAAAGCAGAAGGATAGCCTCCAATATAAGGAGCTAAACCTGCATCATAATCAGTATTTGTCATTGGGTCTCCATTATGAACTGCAATTCCCTGAAAATATCCGTGATAATCTCTATCCATAAAATTTAAAGCAACAGCTCCTCTAGGACACCATCCACACCAAGTTCCTGTAGCTTCCTCTCCAATTACAAGCTTGTTTTCTACTGGTGTAATAGCAACAACCTGTGTTGACATAACATCATCAGCTGGATTATCATCTTGAAAAGCTCCATTTACATTTGAAACTGTAGCAGTACCAATATTTGTTCCTGCAAGTAAAGTAATTGAGTTTGGAAAATCAACTTGCATTGCAGTTAATGATAAAAGTCCAAATCCAGAATTAATATTAGTTAAATTCTCTGTCATTTGTATTCCATTATAATCAAAAGTAACATCACATGAATAAATAGGATCTGTTCCAAAGTTTCTTACTTCAACTGAAGGATATCTTGTTTGCCCTGTTAGGCCAGAAATAGTAGATATATTTGAAATCTGTCCATTATTAGTAAATAAAGTTGCTGGAACATAAGAATAACAAACGTCATCAAGCCAATATTCATCATTTGCTCTTGGATAAATATCTAAAGAAGCAATTTGATTTATTGAATTAGCAAATGAACCCATAGATACTCCGTCAATAAATACTTCCCAATCATTATTTGATAAGTCAATCTCAAATTTTATTTCAAACCAAACATCATGTGTAAAACCTGCAGCAAAAGACGTCCCGCTTGTATTGCTCATAAGTATATCTCCAGTAGCATCAAAATTTACTTCTAATGCCCAGCTTACTCCAGGAGTATTCTCAGCTTGAAAATTAAAATACGCTCCTCCTCCACTTCTAACATACATCATCTGAGAGAATGTAAAATCTCCAACAACATATGGGGTTGATAAAGAAGAAAGGTTCGCTTGAGTAATATTTAATGTAGGGTCAAACATTAACAGTATATCTTCAGGTCCTGCTGCCGCAGTTGCTGGAATATATAAAGAATTTGGAGGACTATAATATCTAGAAACATCAACTAATGCGTCATCTATAAAAGGAGCGGTTGCTCCATTCATTAATTCATCCCATGTATTCCAAGAAGGTGAAGTTTGCGCTATAGGGTCTCCTGAAACTAAAGAAGAATCAAAGCTTTCACAAAAACTAACCTGACCATTTGCGTTAAAAGATAGTAAGAAAGTAAAGAATAAAGTGTAAAGTTTTTTCATAATAATATTGTTTAATTTTTAGAATACAATAATACTAAAAAAAAAATAAATAATGAAATTAATTATATGTTAGGTAATCCTGTAAAATAATTGTAGCACTAACCTCATCAATTAAAGATTTATTTTGTCTTTTCTTTCTCTTTATTCCAGAATCAATTATAGATTGGAATGCAATTTTGGAAGTAAATCTCTCATCAATTGTGGTAACTTTTACTTTTGGAAATAATATTTTTAACTTTTGTACAAAAGTTAATATCTCAGATGTACTATCCGTATCAGTTCCATCTAAGTTTTTTGCTTCTCCAACTACTATGGTATTTATATTTTCCTTCTGTAATAAATCAATCAGAAATTTAAAAACATCTTTATTAGGAGTAGTGCAAAGTGCAGTAGCAATAATCTGAGAAGGATCAGAAATTGCTATTCCAACACTTTTTGTTCCGTAATCTATTCCAACAGCTTTTGGCACTAGTTTTTTACTATCTGATATGTAACACCTTCTGGTAATACTTTTATTGTGTAAGTACCAGCAGCTTTTTTTGAAATATCAAACTTAATATTTTCATCAGAAGACTCAGAAAGAATTAACTTTCCGTTAATATCATAAAGTAAAACTGTTCTTTCTTTATTATCTGTAAATTCAACTTCAAAACTTCCCATTGTCGGATTTGGAAATAAAGAGATATTTATATTATTCTCCTCAACTGAAACAGTTCCTAAATCAATAGGTGGAAAAACAATATAATCTACAAAAGCACAATCTTGTCCATCTGATGAACTCCAATCTTTATCATATTCCCACATAAATGTGTTCTGACCTGCATTAACTGGAAAACTCACAAAGCTCCAATCAGAATCAATGCCTGACCACTCTCCTACCTTCTGACCATTAATTCTAAATTTTAGGAAATCATACCCATCCTCTGATGACATCTTCTTAAAGAAAGAAATCTCTCCAGCAGCTAGAACATTAACATCAATTAACAACTCTGAATCTGTCTGATCTGGTTGATTTAAGGCTGATCTAGTACAATTTGATCCCTCATATGGATTATTATTACTTATTACCCAAGGAAAAGTTGGATCATTAATCCAAGAATACTGGGTAAAGTCTCCTGTTTCATAATCTTCATCTATAACACCTATTGTAGCCGAAAAAGTATTATTATGAGAATAAATACCATCTGAAATATCAAATGGAAATTCTGCAAGAGTTCCTATTGGTGTATTTGGGTCAATTGAAATACTAAAAACTGTTGATTGTTGCTGTAAAGGAGATAAACTATTTACCGTTACTCCAAGAGGATTATTTATAGTTACATAAGAAGATAAAGTACTCAATACCGCAGCAATATTCATTATCTCAGCATGACCAGAATTTTCCACATCTACTATTAAGTCTAAAGTTTCTCCAGCATCTAATTTTCCGTTACCGTTTCCTGAAGCAGCATCATCTATTGTAAATAAGACATCTCCTAAAATTGGAGCATTAAGTGTTACAAATAACGTTGAATTCCAAGTGTTTGCCTGATTATCCGTAATAGTCAAATTGAAAGTAACAATATGTTGGTCTGGTACAAAACTAGCTACCTGGAAAGTAAAAGGAGAAGAAATATTGATAGTATTGTTCGCATTTACAGTAGCCAGA
>ENA-ORDR01001085-ORDR01001085.1-marine-metagenome-genome-assembly--contig:-NODE-1085-length-13138-cov-2.318505_pt1 | contig 13138 bp, 11 predicted proteins | sample MGYA00240993_ERZ508538 | MGnify/ENA primary metagenome ERZ508538 (study PRJEB26207, sample SAMN05421999) | marine metagenome | isolation source: Monterey Bay, California, USA | place: USA:Monterey Bay...
TGGCAGTCCTATCGGCACTAATGGTTATTAGTGCAAGAAATCCAGTTCATTCAGTTTTGTTTTTAATTTTAAGTTTTGTTAATGCATCTGGTTTGTTTGTTTTATTGGGAGCAGAATTTTTAGCTATGATTTTAGTTGTAGTCTATGTTGGGGCCGTCGCAGTACTCTTCTTATTTGTTGTAATGATGCTTGATATAAATTTTGTAAAATTAAGAGAGGGCTTTCTTCAGTATTTACCTTTTGGTGCTTTATTAGGTATTGTTCTTATCATTGAGTTAGGTATTTTATTTCTTACAAAATCATTTTCTGAAAATTCATTATCAAAATTTGTTGAGTCGCCCGTAATGAATGAAGTAGAAAATACCAAATTAATTGGTCAAGTTTTATACACTAACTATTTTTATTTATTTCAGATCAGTGGTTTAATACTTTTAGTAGCCATGGTTGGCTCAATAACTTTAACACTAAGAGACAGAGGTCAAGTTAAGAGACAAAGTATATCTCAACAAAATTATTTAGATGCCAATGATTCTATTGAGAAGAAAAAGATAAAATTAGGAGAAGGAATCTAATGATTTATCTTGAGCATTATTTATTTCTTGCTGCAATCATTTTTACAATTGGTGTGCTGGGTATTTTTCTCAATAAAAAAAACGTTATCATTATTTTAATGTCAATTGAGCTAATACTTTTATCGGTAAATATTAATTTAATATCTTTCTCTGTATTTCTAAATGATATTTCAGGACAAATATTTGCAATGCTAACATTAACTGTTGCAGCAGCAGAAGCAGCAATAGGTTTAGCCATTTTAGTAGTTTTTTATAGAAATTTAGGTTCAATAGAAGTTAGTAAAATTAATAAATTAAAAGGATAAAGTTATTATCATGGCTCATTTGATTATTTTTCTTCCCCTTATTGGTTTTTTATTTTGTTTCTTTTTTGGAAAATTTTTTAATTTCAAAATATCTCAAATAATAACAACTTCTTTTTTATTTATATCAGCCATATTATCTTGGATTTTATTTTTTTCTTTTTTAGGAGAAAAAGATACTGAGGTAATTCATATCATTAATTGGTTTACTTCAGGAAACTTTGTAGTTGACTGGTCAATAAGGTTAGACGCGTTAACCACAACAATGTTTATAGTTGTTTGCAGTGTATCTGCTTGTGTTCATCTTTATTCAGTAGGTTATATGAATGAAGATCCTTCTAAAGTAAGATTTATGGGATACTTAAGTTTATTTACTTTCTTCATGTTGATGCTTGTTTCCAGCAACAATTTATTACAAATGTTTTTTGGATGGGAGGGGGTTGGGTTAGCCTCTTATTTATTGATAGGATTTTGGTATCATAAGCCCTCAGCTAATAATGCTGCGATAAAAGCTTTTCTTGTAAACAGAGTTGGTGATTTTGGTTACGCCCTTGGCATTGCAGGAGTTTTTTTTATTTTTGGCTCAATAGAATTTGATGTAATTTTTAATAATGCTGAGAATTTTAAAGACCATAGCATTCCTTTTTTAGGGTTAAGTTTTAGCACCATAGATCTTTTATGCTTTTTATTATTTATTGGTGCCATGGGAAAGTCTGCTCAATTAGGTTTGCATACTTGGCTACCAGATGCGATGGAAGGCCCAACACCAGTATCTGCTCTAATTCATGCAGCCACAATGGTAACTGCTGGAGTTTTCTTGGTTGCAAGAATGAGTCCGTTATTTGAGTACGCAATAGTTACAAATTTATTCATTACATTTATTGGAGCCGCAACTGCTATTTTTGCTGCAACTATTGCTCTTACACAAAACGATATAAAAAGAGTAATTGCTTATTCAACATGCAGCCAACTTGGTTATATGTTTTTTGCTGCGGGATTAGGAGCTTATAATGCTTCTATTTTTCATTTAATGACGCATGGTTTTTTTAAAGCTCTATTATTTTTATCTGCTGGCTCTGTAATACATGCAATGCATCATGAACAAGATATGCGCAAAATGGGAGGACTATTTAAAAAAATTCCTTTCACAGGTACCATGATGTGGATTGGTTCTTTAGCAATTATTGGCTTCCCATATTTTTCTGGCTATTATTCAAAAGAAAGTATTTTAGAAAATGCTTATTATTCTAATTCTTCTATGGCAACTTTTGCTTACACGATAGGAATTTTGACAGCTCTATTAACTGCTTTTTATTCTTGGAGATTGCTTTTTATGACTTTTCATGGAGAAACGCGATCAGATAACAAAACTTATGATCACGCTCATGAATCTCCGTTAGCAATGACATTACCATTAGCATTATTAGCATTCGGTTCTATTTTTGTGGGAATGTTCTTTGCTGATTATTATATTGGTAAAATGCAATATGTGTTTTGGGGAGACTCTCTTGTTGTTCATGAGGGCAAACACTACTATTTACCCTTTATTCAAACACTCATTGTAAAAAGTTCAGTGGCTATTGGCGTAATGTTGGCTGCGCTAATTTATTTTTATAAAAATAATTTACCAAAAAATTTAGCTCACAACTTAGATCCTCTTTATTCTATCTCTCTAAATAAATGGTATGTTGATGAGCTTTACAATTCAATTTTTATTAAACCTTATTTTTTGCTTGCAAATTTATTCTGGAAAAAAGGTGATGAAAAAATTATTGATGGATATGGGCCAAATGGAATTTCTAAAATAGTTGCTTTGACTTCAAATTATTTAAGTCGTTTTCAATCTGGCTACTTATATCATTATGCATTTGCTATGTTAGGTGGCTTAGTAATAATTTTAACTTGGTTCATATATTATTAAATGACTGATATCCCTCTATTATCTCTTACAATATTCCTTCCTCTTTTAGGTGCCTTGGTTATTCTTTTAATAAAAGAAGATGAAAGCTCTATCAATAATATTAAAAATGTAGCTTTATGGACCTCAGTCGGTGTTTTTCTTTTGAGTTTATTGATTTGGCTTCAATTTGATAACAGCAAATCTGGCTACCAATTTGAAGAAAAATTCAGATGGTTCAATGATTTTAATTTTTATTACCATGTTGGAATTGATGGAATATCACTTTTTATGGTTATCCTAAGCACATTCTTAACTCCTCTCTGTATTTTATCAAGTTGGGAGAGTGTTAAAAAAAGAGTTAAGGAATACATGCTGGCTTTTTTATTTCTAGAAACTGTAATGATAGGAATGTTTGCTTCTGTAGATATTCTACTTTTTTATATTTTTTTTGAAGCAGTTTTGATACCAATGTATTTAATAATTGGTATTTGGGGTGGTGATAGAAGAATTTATGCATCTTTTAAATTCTTTTTGTATACCTTGCTGGGCTCAGTACTAATGTTAATAGCTATTGTTGTTATTTATCAATTAACAAACTCTATGAGCATAGCAGAATTACAGGGAAATTTCTTTGCAAGAAATGTTCAGCTATACCTGTGGTTGGCTTTCTTCGCATCTTTTGCAGTAAAAATACCTATGTGGCCTTTTCACACCTGGTTACCAGATGCTCACGTAGAAGCACCAACGGCTGGATCAGTAATACTAGCTGGAGTACTCCTAAAAATGGGAGGTTATGGTTTTATTAGATTTTCTCTTGGTATGTTACCTGAAGCATCAGAATATTTTGCTCCGATGGTGATGACACTAAGTATAATTGCTGTCATCTACACCTCATTAGTTGCGCTAGCTCAAACTGACATTAAAAAACTAATCGCTTATTCTTCAGTTGCTCATATGGGTTTAGTAACAATAGGAATTTTTGTTGTAAACTCCCAAGGTCTTGAGGGTGCGATGATTCAAATGATTAGTCATGGAGTAGTGTCTGGAGCGCTATTTCTTTGTGTAGGTGTGATCTATGACAGAATGCATACTAGAGATATTAATTTTTATGGTGGTTTAGTTAATAGAATGCCGATTTACGCAACTGTATTTATGATATTTATGTTAGGCTCTGTTGGCCTGCCAGGAACAAGTGGTTTTATTGGAGAATTCTTGGTTATAGTTGGCGCTTTTAAATATTCAAGTATCGTAGTAGTTGGAGCTGCATCAGGAATTGTCTTATCAGCAGTTTATATGCTTTATTTATACAAAAGAATTATATTTGGTGTGATCGAAAATGAAAAATTAAATGAAATTTCAGATTTAAACCTAAGAGAAAAATCTATATTAATACCTTTAGCGATAGCAGTAATTCTCATAGGTATCTTCCCAAATATATTTATTGACCCAATGAGATTGTCTCTAGAATTAATTATATCTAACTTTGAAATAGCAAATGGAAAATAATTTAATCAGTGTTTTAATTGTTCCTGAAGTTAGTCTTGCGATACTTGCTATTGCTTGTTTGATGTATGGATTATTTTCTAAAAAAGATTCTTTTAATAAGGCAACTAATTTTGGTATTCTATCTTTGATTTTTGTTAGCGTTTTAGTTTACTTTGATTTCACTACAAATTTTGCTTTATTTGAAACTTTTTTTTCAAATACTACTTTTACAAAGTTTTTTAAAATATTAACTACTTTAGGAGCAGCGGCTTCTTTAATTATTTGTAAAAATTATTTTATTGATACAAAGATTAATAGATTTGAAATACCAACTTTACTTCTATTTTCTACATTGGGCATGATGTTAATGATTAGTTCAAAAAACTTAATGATGATGTATTTAGCCATAGAACTTCAAAGTTTATCTCTTTATGTAGTTGCGTCAATAAAAAGAAATTCTCTAGAATCAGCTGAGTCAGGTGTTAAGTATTTTATTCTAGGAGCACTATCTTCCGGGATATTGCTTTACGGATTTTCTTTAGTTTATGGTTTTACAGGTCAAACTTCGTTTGATGGAATTTATATTTCTCTTTCTCAGTTGGATAAATTACCTATTGGTCTTGTTTTTGGTTTAGTTTTCATTCTTGTTGGACTTGCGTTTAAAGTATCTGCAGTGCCTTTTCATATGTGGACACCAGACGTCTATGAAGGGGCTCCAACTCCTATAACTGCTTTCTTTGCTATTGTTCCAAAATTAGCTGCAATTGCTCTAATTTTTAGATTTTGTTTAGAACCTTTCAGAAGTTTTTATTTTGAATGGACGCAAGTTATATTCTTTTTGTCAGTTGCCTCCATGTTTTTAGGAGCAACAGCTGCTATAGCCCAAAAAAGTCTAAAGCGTCTTTTAGCTTATAGCTCAATAGGTCATGTTGGATATGTTTTAATTGCTTTAGTTGCCGCAAGCGATCAAGGTATTAGAAGTGCTTCAATATACATGTTTATTTACCTTATTATGAACATATCAGTTTTTGCTATTTTATTATCACTTAAAAAATCAGATAAATATGTAGATAAAATAAATCAATTAACTGGTTTAAGTAAAACTAATCCTATTGTTAGTGCATCCCTAGCAATTATAATGCTGTCAATGGCAGGAATACCTCCTTTTATTGGTTTTTTTGGAAAGTTTTATGTTTTTATAGCAGCAATAGAAAGTCAGCAATACATCTTGGCTGTTTTAGGTGTTTTAGCTAGTGTAATTTCAGCTTTTTACTATTTAAGAATTATAAAAGGTATGTATTTTGACGAGGCTATCGATGGAGAAAATTTTGATTTCACTATAAATAATCAGGCCAAGGTAATTTTATTAACTTTAATGTTAATAATAATCTTTTTTATTCTTTATCCATCTTTGCTTACAGGTATTGTTTCAGGTATATCTATAATTTAGTGGAATTACCTTGTAGAATAAAGGATATATTATCGTCCAATAACTTTAATTTTATTCATTTGGATTCTGTTGAGTCTACAATGACATCAATTAAAAATTTTCTTGGTAAAAAAAATATTTGTCTTCTTGCTGATGAACAAAAATCAGGCATTGGAAGACGAGGTAATGAATGGGTAAGTCCTAAAGGAAATATCTATATATCTTTTTTAATTAAATATGATTTAGCCATTGAAAATCACTTTCTTTTTGGTGCATTAACAGCAAACTCAATAATAAAATTCTTAAAAAGATATATTAATGAAAATATAAATATTAAATGGCCTAACGATATAATTATTAATAAAAAAAAAATTGCTGGTATAATGACTGAGATAGTTGAACATAATAATACTCAATACATTATAATAGGAGCTGGTATAAATATTCTTACGTCTCCTAAAATAACAGATTATAAAACTTGTAGTTTAATAAATTATAAAGACAATTTAAACTATGAAAGTGTAGTAATTAATTTTATTGAGTCATATTTTCATGAATATGAAATGATAAATAATAAAAACTACGATCAGATATTAAATTTATTTAAAAATCAAATGAATAATTTGGGATCTAATATCGATATTCTTTTACCTAACGGAGATGTTAAAAAAGTTTTGTTAAAAAATTTAAATTTAGATGGCTCTCTTTTAGTAGAGGGTGGTGGAAAAGAAGAGAATATTTTTTCAGGTAGGATTATTAATGATATTAATTGATATTGGAAATACAAATATAGTTTTTGCAGTAAGCGTTAATAAAAAAATAAAAAATATAAAACGGATAGGTACTAATAAAGAAATTAAAAGCTTTAATAATACTGTCTCTAAAATTATAAAAATCTATTTGAATTTAAACTACTTAAAAAATTCTAAAACTGCAATAATTTCATCTGTAGTACCAAATATCAACTCACGTATAATTAAAATTTTAAAACTTCATAAAATAAAAGTATACGTGCTTAAGCCTAGAGATATGCTGCCTTATTTTAAAATAGATTATGATCTTAATGAGATTGGAGCAGATAGAATAGCAAATTCAGCTGCAGTAATTGATTATAAAATACAAAATAGTATTGTTATTGATTTTGGGACTGCAACTACATTTGAGGTACTTAAAAAAAATAGGTTTTTGGGAGGTTTGATATTTCCTGGTATTGAATTATCCAAATCGACGCTTATAAATAAAACCTCACTATTGAAAAATACTCAAATTGCTAAAACAAGAAAAGCCGTTGCTAAAACTACGAAGAACTCTATTCAATCTGGTTTTTATTGGGGTTATGTATTTGCTATTAATGGTATAATTAAAAAAATTACTAAAGAAAAAAATTTTAAACCAACAATCATACTTACAGGAGGGCTGGCAAAAATATTTAAAAATGATATTAAGCCAAAACCTATTATTAATTCAAATTTAACCTTAGAAGGTCTTCAAGTTATTGGATCACTTTATTATGCTAAAAAAAAATACTAACTTAAAATTATATGAAAATGGTCTTTTCTTTCTTTCACTTGGTGGAATTGGGGAAATTGGGGCTAATTGCTATCTATATTGTTGTGATGGAAAATGGATAATGATTGATTTAGGCTTATCTTTTGCAGATGAGCAGTTTCCGGGAGTTGACTTATTAGTTCCAAAAATTCAATTTATAGAAGAGATTAAAGATAATCTTGAGGCAGTTATTATTAGTCATGGTCACGAAGATCATGCTGGTGCAGTTGCTTATTTAGCTGATCATATTAAATGCCCTGTGTACGCCTCTAGTTTTGCAAAACTTTTAATTCAAAACAGATTAAAAGAATTTGGCAAGCTAGACACTATTGAGCTAATTGAATTTAATTCATCTCAAAACATATCATTAAATAATTTTAATTTAAGATTTATTGATACAACACATTCTATTCCTCAGCCACAAGCAATAGTGATTGAAACAAGTTATGGTAATTTGTTGCACACTGCGGACTGGAAAATTGATAATAATCCAACTCTAGGAGAGCCTTTTTCTAAAAATAGTTTCATTAATTTAGGAAATGAAGGTGTGCTGGCTTTAATAGGGGACTCCACAAACGCCGATGTTCCTGGTTACTCTGGATCAGAAAGTGAAGTTAGAGAAGAATTACAACAAGTTTTTTCAAGATATATTAATAGAATAGTAGTGACATGCTTTTCATCCAACATAGCAAGAATTATTAATATTGTGCATGCTGCTAAAAAAAATAATAGAAAAATTGCTTTAATAGGTAGGAGTATGAAAAAAAATATTGAAGCAGCTATGAAGTCTGGATTAATTGATAATAATAATATTTTTATTTCAGAAGAGGAAGCTTCTTTAATACCTAAAGAAAATCTAGTCATTATTTGTACTGGTAGCCAAGGTGAAAAAAGATCAGCTCTATATAGAATTGCATACAACTCACATCGTAATATCCATCTAGAAAAAGATGATGTAGTTATCTTTAGCTCAAGGGACATCCCCGGGAATGAAAAATCTATCAATGCGCTTAAAAATTTATTAATTAGGCAAAGAATAGAAATAATTACTGCAGATGATGATTTAGTTCATGTTTCAGGTCATGGACATGCAGAAGAAATTAAACAAATGTATAACTGGACTAAACCATATATTTCTATACCTGTTCATGGTGAGCCTATGCACCTGGCTTCTCATAAAAAAATATCTGAATCATCACAAGTTCCTGTTACAAAAATATTACAAAATGGAAAATGTTTAAAAATTGCTCCTGGGGAAAGCTCTATTGTTGATAATGTCGACACAGGTAAACTTATCGTAGAAGGAAAATACTTGTATGATTCTGATTCTAACTTTATCAAAGATAGAAGAAGGTACTCATTTGAAGGATTAGTAATGATATCAATATTGCTAAACAATGATTACTCTATAGATAAAAATATTCAACTAAGTTTAATTGGTCTTCCAAGTGAACAGCTCAATTCAATTAAAGAAGAATTTAAGAATGAATTTGTAAAAAATTTTACAAAACTAAATAATGATCAAAAATCATCTGATCAGAATGTAACTGATATAGTTAGAAAAAGCCTAAAATTTGTTTTAAAAAATATTTTACAAAAAAAACCTGAAATACAAATTCATTTAATAAGAAAATAATGCAGGTATTTTCCTATTTTTTATTTTTTGTTGTTATTTGGTGGGTTTTGTTTTTTATTTTTCTTCCAATTAAAAATGAAACCTCGACTGAATGGCAAAAAGGAAATGCTAACAGCGCTCCAACAAAAAGTTATCTATTAATAAAAGTAATAATTACAACAATTTTGTCTTTTATTATTTTAATTACTTTAATATACTTTGATTTAGATTTAGCATTTATATTTAACAAATGAAATATTCAGAATTCTTTATACCTACTGTAAAAGATGTTCCTAGTGATGCAGAAATAATATCACATAAATTAATGATAAAGGCTGGCATGATTAAACAATCAAGCTCTGGCATTTATTCTTGGCTACCCTTAGGCTTAAAAGTTCTAAAAAATATTGAATCTATAGTTAGGGAAGAGCAAAATAATGCTGGAGCAAACGAAATGTTAATGCCAACTATTCAATCAGCAGACTTATGGATCAAGTCAGGAAGATATGATGATTATGGAAAGGAAATGCTAAGAATTGCTGATAGAAGTGGTAGGGAAATGCTTTATGGCCCTACGAATGAAGAATTAATAACTGATATTTTTCAAGCTTATGTTACTTCATACAAAGAGCTTCCAAAAAACTTATACCATATTCAATGGAAATTTAGAGATGAAGTTAGACCGCGGTTTGGAGTAATGAGGGGCAGGGAATTTTTGATGAAAGATAACTACTCTTTTGATTTAAATGAAGAAACTGCGAAGATTTCATATAATAAAATGTTTAAAGCTTACATTAAAACTTTTTTGAGAATGGGGTTAACGCCAATTTCTTTGAGAGCTGAAACAGGCCCTATTGGTGGTAATTTAAGTCATGAGTTTCAAGTTTTAGCAAATACTGGTGAGAGCACATTATACTATGATAAGGAGTTAGAGAGTTTAGACACCGAAAGTCTTGATCCGGATAAATTACAATCTTATTACGCTGCTGTTGACGACCAACATAATGACCAAGACTGTCCAATTTCAAAAGAAGATTTAAAAATTTCTAAAGGAATAGAAGTTGGTCATATATTTTATTTTGGAACAAAATATTCAGAAAAATTAAATGCTTATGTTCAAGATAGTAATGGTAAAAGAGTGGCTGTCCATATGGGCTCATATGGTATTGGTGTTTCGAGATTAGTAGGGGCCTTAATTGAGGCAAATCATGATGAAAAAGGTATAAAATGGCCTAAATCTGTAGCTCCATTTAAATTGAGTGTTTTAAATTTAATGCCAGATGATCAAAATTGTAACACAAAATCATTAGAATATTATTCATATTTTATGAATGAAAATATTGATACTTTGTATGATGATAGAAATTGTAGCATTGGAAAAAAATTATCTGATAATGATTTAATAGGTACTCCAATTCAAATAATAATTGGAAAAAGAGATTTGGCCCAAGGTTTAATAGAAGTTAAAGATAGAGTGCTGGATAAAACAGAAAAAGTTCAGATTGATGAAGTTAAGAAAGTTGCCTTACAAAAACTTAAAGCTTAATGCTTTCTAAATCAGAGATTTTAATAACAAAACGTTTTTTATTTTCAAAAAAATCTGAAGGGTATGTCTCAATATTTTCATGGTTTTCAATAATTGGTATAGCATTAGGAGTGGCAGCAATTATTATAGTTATGTCAGTAATGAATGGCTTCAGAGCTAATTTAACAGAAAGATTAGTGGGTGTTAATTCTCATCTAAATATATATTCTTTTAATAAAAAAATAAATTTAGATGACATTAATACATTAAAAATCAATTTAGACTCTAATGATTATGATAAGTTTTTACCTTCAATTGAAACACAGGGGCTAGTTATAAGTAATGAAATATCCAAAGGAGTTATAATTAGAGGGTATGAAGATCTCAACTCTAATCATTATCTATATAATAAAATAATTACAAAAAAGCTTAATTCTATAAATTTTAATCAGATTATAATTGGAGACGCATTGGCAAAAGAATTAAATTTACAAATAGGAGATAAGTTAAAATTAGCAATTCCTAAAACTGACAAATCTTTATTAGGAGACATTCCTAGATTTAAAACATTAACAGTCAGTGGCATATTTGATTTTGGAATGTATGAATATGATGTTGGTCTTGTATTTATTTCTTTAGAGCTTGCTCAAAGATTATTATTATTTGAAGATAATTATTTTAATAGAATAGAGTTTTATTTAGATAATCCTTTATTAGTGGATAAATTTAAGATTCAGGTAGACTTAAATATAACAAATAAAAGCCTGAGTCTTTATTCTCTTTCATGGGTGGAAAGAAACTCATCTTTAATGAATGCTTTAAAAGTAGAGAAAAACGTTATGTTTTTAATTCTTACTCTAATAATTATTGTGGCTTCAATGAACATTATTTCTGGTTTGGTAATTTTTGTTAAAGAAAAAAACAAAGATATTGCAATACTTAAAACATTAGGCTTTAACAAAATAGGAATCTTAAAGGTGTTTTTTCTTATTGGATTAACTATTGGCTTAATAGGTACTTTTTTAGGAACTTTTTTTGGTATAATTATAACTGAGAATTTAAAGTATATTCAGATAGTTCTAGAAAATTTTTTAGAAACTGAGCTTTTCTCAGAGGAAGTTTATTTTTTATCAACACTCCCCTCAGATATAAAGTATGAAGAAGTGTTTTTTGTGTTTTTTATCTCTTTAATAATAACTATATTATCAACAATATTTCCAGCAATTAGAGCATCAAATATTGACCCAGTTAACATTTTAAAAAATGAATAATTTTATTGAAATTAATAATCTAAAAAAGAAATTTCATTTATCAAATGAAAATGAATTATTAATATTTGAAAATCTTAATTTTTCTATAACTAAAAATAGTATTACTTCTATTGTTGGATCATCAGGTTGTGGAAAGTCTACATTTCTTAATATTTTAGGGCTTTTAGACTCAAATTTTGAAGGTCAATTTTTATTTGAAGGTAAGGCAACGAAGACTATTAGCAGCAATCAATTAAGTAATATCAGAAACAAAAAGATTGGTTTTATTCATCAATTCTTTAATTTAATTCCAGAATTAAGTGTTTTAGAAAATGTTATTTTACCAGGATTAATAAGTAAAAATAAAGAATCAATAGTTAATAAAGAAGCATGTGAATTATTAGATACATTTGGAATACTTGATAAAAAAGATATTAAACCAAACAAATTATCTGGGGGGGAGCAGCAGCGTGTAGCTTCTGCAAGAGCACTTATCAATAAACCAGACTTGATATTGGCTGATGAAATGACTGGCAACTTAGATGATGACACATCTGATGAAATAATAAATAAAATACTTGAACTATATGAAAAATCAGGAAATTAAATTTAAAAGTTTAAATCATAATTATTCAATAATTCATATGCTAAGATATCCTTTTTCTTAAGATCAAATCTATTGCAGATATTCCATTCATCATTTGGCGAACATTTGTCAGTGTAGGATAAATTAAGAGCATTAATATTGGCCATCAAAATCCAGTAAAAATATTCATGTGCTTGACATTCATAACTGCAACCCTTGTCATTATAGGTGTACCACGCACTTTTTGGGTATTTTGACGGAACTTCTTCAAACTTACCACCCCTAGCTTTATCCATTGCTTCATGAAGCATAGATTCCTTATTGCCAAAATATTTTGGATAAACTTCATACCATCCTGCAGAAACAACGTGCCATACCTCTTCTAGATTTGTATCCCATTGACCAGTTTTTTGAATACCACCTATGGCCCACTGGTCTTCATCATAATACATACTTGCAGCCATACCAATATTATCTTCACAATAGCTACCTCTTGCATTTTCCCAAAAATTTTCTCTATCGCTAACACTCCAAACTGGCACAATATAGTTATTATTTGAAAGATAAGATACAACTCTAGGATCATCTGGCAGACCGTTCTCATCATTATCTAAATATTGTGCTAATACTCCAGCAGTATGCATAACTTTATACATAGGTGCTCCAGGTGAGCCCACAACATAAACCCCATATACTTCGACAAATTTATCAAAGCTTCCTCTCATACATTCCCAGCTACTTAAGTCTTTTGATTCTTTACTCTTAAATATATTATTAGTTGGTTTAGGCTCATCATTATTTGAGTGCTTATCCAACAGAACTTTGCCATCTTTCGCATATGGCATACATTTTCCGATTATATTATTTTCTTCTTTCCATTTTGTACAATCTATAAAGGCATCAATTTTATTAATACCTACTCCATA
>ENA-ORDR01001087-ORDR01001087.1-marine-metagenome-genome-assembly--contig:-NODE-1087-length-13104-cov-3.614800_pt1 | contig 13104 bp, 12 predicted proteins | sample MGYA00240993_ERZ508538 | MGnify/ENA primary metagenome ERZ508538 (study PRJEB26207, sample SAMN05421999) | marine metagenome | isolation source: Monterey Bay, California, USA | place: USA:Monterey Bay...
CCATCCGCAACCATTTGATCAGAAAGCTCAATTAGTTCTTCCATTGTAGAAGGAATTTCATAACCATTATCTTCAAATTGCTCAGGTGAATACCAAACTAAAGATTTCAGATCCATTTTGTATGCAAATCCATAGAAATTCTTATTGCCGCTGGCATCGGCATAAGTTCCAAGATCGACCCATGAAGAGCCGGCTCCGTAATTATCAGCCATCCAAGAGGCTGCATCATCACCAATTGGAATAAGGTGACCTTCCGCGGCCATGTCAGCTGCAAGACCCGGTTGTGGAAAAATTGCGATGTTAGGTGGGTTATTCGAACGCATGTCTGCAACGACGAGGGCTGCAAAATCACGTGACCCAGAATATTGAACTGTTGCACCAGTTGCTTTTTCAAAGCAGCTAATGGTATTTTCTAACATTTCTTGGTCAGTGCCTAACATTGATCCTTGCATAGTTATTACTTCGCCAGGAAAACTTCCCATGTCACCTAACTTTGATGGCGTATTGCAAACATCGTGAGAACCCGCGATCCCCATGGTCCCAAAACTTAAGGACAGAGCAGCTGCGATACTTAAAGATTTAATATTACGTTTCATTCTTTTCCTCCCGAGAGTAGAAACATTTTAGTTGTACTAAAAAACTAAGTCACTAGATGACCTAATTTATAAAATATAGGTGCTAAAATTTGCACCATTGGTAGCGCTACCAAACTCTAAAATCTAAAATAGGTCAAATAGAAAAGTTTGGTGATATAAAAACAAAAAATTATTTAAAATTTTGTTATCTTCATATTTCTGAATTTCGTCAAATATTAAAGTTTTTGGTAATTGCCCCCCCAATATACTAACGGTTTATTGTCCGTAGTTTCAAACTTTTTCACCTCTCCCACGATAATTGAATGGTCGCCTCCGTCAAAGTGACTATATTTTGTGCATTCAAACCGTGCGGAACAATTTTTGATAAAGGCTTCACCTTCATCATTGAAATTCCAATTCATTTCACTTCCACCATCAGCGCTCTTTGAAAAGCTTTTGCATAGCTCAATTTGATGTTCACCAGCAATATGAATTATAAACTTTTCAGCTTTTAAAAAAGTATCATGTCTTTTGGAAGCCTTTGCCGGTGACCATAGAACTAATGGGGGTGATAAAGACAGGCTTGAAAAGCTATTTGCTGTAATTCCTATCGGGCCATTTTTACCGTTACAGGTAACAATTGTGACCCCTGTTGTGTACTTCCCTAAAGCAAATCTGAACTCATCCTGATTTTTCATAAAAATCTAATTCCGCTGTCACTAAGCAACTTCACGTCCAAGCGCAGCTGTATAAATTTCAAACCAAGTTTGTCTATCCAATTTAACCTCTAAGGCTTTTGAAATTGTCTCTATTCGAGCCAATGAGTTTGTTCCTAGCACAGGTAAAATATTGGCAGGGTGTGCGAGCAACCAGGCAACTGCGACCGTCCCTGGCTCGAAGCCAAATGTTTTTCCTATACTATCCAGATGATTCAAAATCTTTTCGTTAGATTTTAAAAATATGTCTCCTCCCCCTAAGGGAGACCACGCCATAATTGGAGTATTTTTACTTTGGTGAAATGCAACGTCTCCATTTGTGAAGCCGTCGTGAGCAAGAACGCTTAACTCAATTTGATTGGTGACAAGTTTATTTTTCATCCCAGTTTGCAATAAATTCCAATCCCACGGTTTGAAATTTGAAACGCCCACATTTCTTACTTTCCCAGAAGCAATTATTTCATCAAGTGCAGCACCGGTTTCAAAGTGATCCATCAATGGATCAGGTCTATGAAGTAAAAGCAAGTCAATGTAGTCAATACCCATTAACTTTAACGATTGCTCTGCTGAATTTAAAATATGGTCTCTTGACGTATCATAATACTTAACGCGAGCATTTTTATACCTACCTACTGGAGCGACGATATCGCACTTGGTAACAATTTCCATTTTTTGACGTAGGCTTGAACCTTTAAGTGCATTTCCTAGAATTTCTTCAGCCTCGTAGCCGCCATAAATATCGGCCTGATCAAAGGAGGTTATTCCTTGGTCCAAACAACTTTCGATTTTATTTCGTACATGGTCTGGCGATGTATCTTCATCATCACCTAATCGCCACATACCGTAAACCAACTGGGACATGGTAAGCGTTGAACTTATTTTAATTCTTTCCATTAGTGACGCTCCCCTATCCCAAGTGGAGTTGAAGGTGTATTGTTGGGAACTCGTCCGTACTCATGTGGTAAAGAACAAGTTTTTATATTTGGCAAGACCTTTGAGCCAAAATGTTTACATTCTTCAAGGTGGGGGTACCCAGATAGGATAAAAGAACGAATTCCTAATTTCTGATATTGTTCCAATTCACTCATCACTTGATCAGTTGATCCAACAATAGCAGCGCCACATCCAGATCTTGCTCTACCCACTCCTGTCCAAAGATTAGGTTCGACGTAACCGAATTCATCCGCCATTTTTCTATTTTTTGTTTGGTGCGATACTCCCAAGGAAGAGCTGTCCTGCGCCCGCTCTCTAATTCTCTTCCCAAAGTCATCCTCTAGCTTTGACACTATGTACTCAGCATATTCTTTGGCCTCTATTTCGGTATCTCTAACAATCATATGAACTCTCAAACCATAATCGAGGGTTCTATTATATTTTTCAGCTACTTCATTTACAGATTTCATGCGGCTAATTATTTGTTCTTTTGGTTCAGGCCACATGAGATATACATCACAATGTTGTCCACATAGTTCAAGAGCTGGTGGAGAATAGCCACCAAAATAAAGTAGCGGTCCTCCAATTTGAAAAGGCTTTGAAGGATCAGTTGTAAGACCTGAAAATTTGTATGTCTCACCTTCATAGTTGATCTCATCTTGTGTCCATGCTTGTTTTAAAATTTCAACTACTTCCCGTGAACGTTTATATCGATATCCACTCTCAGCGGTTTCCCCAGGAAAATCGGAACTAATGATATTAATAGTAAGTCGGCCTTTCAGCATGTGATCTAAAGTGGCGATAGTTCGAGCGAGCATAATAGGTTGCATTTCACCGCACCTTACTGCAGCGAGCATATTAATTTTTTCCGTTATTGGAGCGCAACCAGCCACAAAGCTTAATGTGTCTTGTCCAACTTGATAAGAAGACGGGCAAAGGATATTTCGAAATCCATAGTTTTCTGCTTCTTTCACTATTTTACTACAATGGTCCCATGAACTTCGAAGGTTTCCATCTGGAACTCCCAAGAATTGATAATCGTCGGAGCATAAAGCTGAGAACCAAGAAATCTCTGCAGCCTTCAATTCATAAGATGTTATTGGTACGACGGTCATAGCCCCCCCTAATGTTAAGTCTTGCGTAACATTACAACATATGTAAATCAATAGTGTATCAATTTTGAAATTACTTACATTTTGGAAGCATGTCGGAAGCCACTTCTTTACCAGTTTATATCCAAATTAGTGAAATGCTTATGAGAGAAATAATAGCAGGTCGGTTATCTGATGGTGAACGTCTTCTGCCTGAAAGACAATTGGCCAAATCTCTCAACATTTCTGTTGGAACACTGCGCAAATCATTAAAAGACCTTGAAAAAAAAGGTGCTTTATTTCGAAGGCACGGTTCTGGTAATTACATAAAATTTAATACAAAATTTAATTCCATTTACTCGTTTTTTAGAGTTGAGCTTATCGATGGCGGAGGTTTGCCTTCAGCTAAAAATTTAGACATCAATTTAGTTAAAAAACCAAAATCCTCACCATTTTTTGGAGAATCAGATGAATGCCTGAGGATTAGGCGATTGCGTTTCTTAGATAATCTACCCTGCGTGTTGGAAGAAATTTACTTAGACTCGATTAAAACTGATGGCCTTAAATTTAATAATATTTCACAGTCTATTTATCTCTTTTATAAAGATATTCTTAATTTGCGCATTACTTCAGCTAAAGACAGCGCTACCTTACTTCCAGTGCCTGTTTGGTCTCCTAAGGAATTTAAAGTAATGATTCGTCAGGAAACAGTTTGCATAGAACGTTTGGCATACGATCAGGTTGGAGCTCCTGTAGAGTTTTCACGAAGTTGGATCGATACAAATATTGCACGCTACACGACGCGTATCAGTTAGGAGCATTATGAAAAAAAGGTATGGAATTATAGGTTGTGGAATGATGGGGCAAGAGCATCTTCGCAATATAAATTTAATAGATGATGCTTTAACTTATGCTGTCTATGAACCTAATCTAAATATGCAGAAGATGGCAAAAGCACTTGCTCCAGAGTCCAAGTTTTATGACTCTCTTGATGAAATTTTAAGTGATGAAAACATTGATTGCTGGTTAATAGTTTCGCCAAATCATCTTCACATGGAACAATTGGAACGATTGGCTAGTGTACCTCATAAGCCAATTTTAGTGGAAAAACCTTTGTTTACTAACATCAATCACTTGGAGAGAGTACAAAACTTTTTAGTTCAATACACAGCACCGGTTTGGGTGGCTATGGAATATCGATATATGCCACCCATAGCAGAACTAATCAGGCAGCAAAAAAATGTAACTGGTGGTATCAAAATGCTTTCCATCCGTGAACATAGATTTCCCTTTCTTCCTAAAGTTGATAATTGGAACAGATTTAATAAAAATAGTGGAGGGACATTTGTTGAAAAATGCTGTCATTTTTTTGATTTGATGAGGTTAATTACAAAGTCTAACCCAATTAAGATAATGGCAAGTGGAGGGCAGGCCGTTAACCACCTGAAGGAAGATTACTCTGGTTCGGTACCAGATATTTGGGATCACGGATATGTCATTGTTGAGTTTGAAAATAATATGAAGGCAATGCTGGAACTCTGTATGTTTGCAGAAGGTTCAAAGTATCAAGAAGAGATATCAATCACTGGAGAGGCTGGCAAAGTTGAGGCTTTTATCCCAGGACCTGCTAGGTTTTGGCCTAAAAAACTTGGTGCTCCTCCAATATCAAAAATAGTGGTTAGTCCTAGAGATAAATCTATTTTAAAAGAGATGGAGGTGCCCGTAGATAAGAAGATATTAGAGGCAGGAGATCATAATGGTTCTACCTTTTATCAACATCAAAAATTTATGCTCGTGGTGGATGGGAAAATGCCTCCAGAGGTCACTCTGGACGACGGAATTTGGGCTGTAAGGATGGGGCATGCAGCCCAGGCCTCTGCTGAAACTGGACAAGTGGTCAATTTCTGAACTTATTTAATAATAACTATCCTTTGCATTTTATGGGCGTCAAATTAAATCTCTATCAACTTTAATGCGTCGTGCATTTTCTTGGGAATAGGTGCGGGCCTTCGTTTTTCACAGTCTACGAGAACCTGGGCAAAAAAACCGAGGGCAAAACACAGTTCATCTTCTTCTCGAAAAAGCCCTGCTTGATATACCCATGATGTATTACCAATTTTTTTTATTCTTAAGCCAACTGCTATTTTATCTGGGTATGCAGCTTCCGAAAAATAGCGACAACCACTTTCTACTACCATAAATTCTAAACATTGATGTTCGTCACTAAAGAACCCGCGGTTTCTTTGCCAGTCAGTAACAGCTGTGTCTATTAGTGCATAGTGGACAATATTATTCATATGACCATAGGCGTCATTATCTATCCATCTAGTTGGCATCTCGACAAAGGTAGGAAACTCTTCTCTGAAAAGTTGTTTGTTTTGTGTCATTTCTTTATCCTGACGCCAATATTTATAAATTATTTAACGCATTTAAAATTTAGCCAAAAGAAATAATTTGTATAGTAAAATAGAAAAATATGGTGAGGTGACCAATGGAAATAAATGAAAAAATATCAGCTGTAGTTACTGGAGGTGCCTCCGGGCTGGGTGAAGCAACAGCGCGTTCGCTTTCTTCCATGGGTGCAAATGTAGCTATTTTTGATTTAGATGAAAATAAAGGTTTAGCAGTTTCGGAGGAAATAAATTCGGATTTTTACAAGGTTGATGTAACAGATACAAATTCAGTAAACCAAGCGGTTTTATCTTTTTTGAAGAAAAATGACGGAATTCAGATTGTTGTAAATTGTGCTGGAATAGGTCCAGCAGCAAAAACTGTTTCACGAGGTGAACCTCATTCAAGTGAACTATTTGCAAAAGTGATTAACATTAATCTGATTGGCTCCTTCAACGTAGCTTCTATATGTGCGGCTGAAATGGTCAAAAATAGGGCGTATTCGGAGGATGGTTTTCGGGGTGTTATAGTAAATACAGCATCAGTTGCGGCTTATGATGGGCAGATAGGTCAGGTTGCTTATTCAGCTTCTAAAGGTGGTATCGTAGGAATGACACTTCCTATGGCAAGGGATCTTTCGGATAAAGGCATTCGTGTCTGTTCGATCGCACCAGGATTATTTTTGACACCACTCTTGGAAAGCCTGCCTGAAGAAGTTCAAGAATCCTTGGGAAAACAGGTTCCATTTCCATCACGATTAGGAAAACCAACGGAATTTGCCAAGTTGGTAGTGCAGATTATTGAGAACGATATGTTGAATGGAGAGGTAATACGTTTAGATGGTGCCATTAGAATGGCGCCACGCTAGGTAGTCCTAAAAAATCTAAATAGTAATGAGGCCGCCCATCCGGCAAATATAGCAATTGCAATTGACATTAAACCATATGCCAGAGGGTTTTCTCGAGACATATTAAATAAGAAACGTTCTAAACCAACTTTTCTAACGTCAATTATTGTAGTAAACTCATCAACTACATTTCCATTCCTTGTTAGGAGAATGCGCGCGGTATAGTCACCGTCAGATATATCTGCAGGCATGTCTATAGACGTCCGAAATAAGGTTTGTTCGTCAATATTAACCTTGTTCTCAAGCAGTTGATATAACCCTTTTTCGCTTCTGATGCGTATCACTGCGTCTGAAAACGAAGCTGCATCTAAAACATCCATTGGTGCACCAACAGATCTAATTGCGCGAGGTATAGAAACTTTATATCTTAGGTCTTCAGTATCATTTATAGTTGATGAAAAACCTGAACTTGTAGCAACAGCATAGAAGCTTGGTGCAGCATCTACTTCTACAGTATCAGTGTTCATCCAAATTCCTAAAACTTTTGATTTTCTATGAACTGAAATTGGTTCGGATGGTCCTGCTATAGTAACAACAACCTGAATATCACCGATGGGAGCTGGTTTATCTCTTTTAACCGCACCAAACAATAAAATTTGGGATCCATCAAATGTTGCAGTAATAGCAACTTTTTCTTTGTCCATTCCAATGACAACACTTTCTGCTATGGCAGATGAAGTTGATATCAAAAATAATAAAAATAGCCTCAACATTAGTGCATACTCGCATTGCTGATTGAGTACAGTTCAGTTGGCATAATCAACAAGTCGAGGGCAATTTTTAAGCAAACAGCAATAACCATTAATGCTAATAGAATTCGCAACTGTTCAGCCCGTAAACGTGTTCCAAACTGGCTACCGAATTGAGCACCAATTACACCTCCCAAAAGTAAAAGAACAGCCAAAGCTATATCAACTGTGTAATTTGTTGTTGCATGCAATATGGTTGTAAAACCTGTAACAAAAATAATTTGAAAAAGTGATGTTCCTACTACAACTTTTGTCGGCATGCCAAGTATGTAAATCATAGCTGGCACCATAATAAACCCACCACCAACACCCATTATTGCTGATAAGATCCCTACTAAGAGACCGACCAATATTGGTGGTATTACGGAAATGTATAGCCCTGAGGTTCTGAAACGCATTTTAAAGGGTAATTGTTGTGCCAAACTTCTTGGTCTGCGAACTTTTTTTGGTATTAAACCGCTCTGCGTTTTTAAAATCGCGCGCAAGCTTTCTATAAACATCAAACTGCCAATAATACCTAAGAAAGCAACATAGCAAAGTTTTACAAGTAAATCGACTTGGCCAAGGCTTTTAAGATAATTAAAAATAATCAATCCAATTCCAGCCCCCAAAAGACCACCAATCAGAAGAATTAAACCCATTTTTAAATCAACAGTTTTACGTTTTAAATGAGCCAATGCTCCCGAAAATGAGGACGCAACTATCTGATTTGCTTCTGTTGCAACTGCAACAGCTGGGGGAATGCCAATAAAGAACAGAAGCGGCGTCATTAAGAAACCACCACCAACACCAAACATTCCGGAGAGAATACCAACCACTCCACCTAAGCCAAGTAAAAGGAAAGCGTTCACTGAAACTTCAGCTATTGGAAGATAAATTTGCATGGCCGTCTTTAGACAGAATTATTTGGCATTTGCAACAGCTAGAATAGTCTGAAACTAAGTATCTTTAGCGCTCTTTAACATATGGTTGTCCACCCGCCCTGGGAGGAATTGCTTTGCCTACAAAACCGGCCAACACAACTACGGTTAGGATATAAGGTAATGACTGTATGAAAACGACGGGAATTTTTATTTGGTTACTAATACCGCTATTCCAAACAGAAGAAATCACCATAATGGCGATAGCTGAAATTCCAAGGGCTAAACCTCCAAGAACTACTTTGTCCAAAAGATCCTTTTTCCAAACATAACTCATCAGACCTAGAGCAATAAAAATTAAAAACCCACTTAAAGCCCAAGCGGGCAGTAATATATTTTGAAATCGAGTATCCACAGCAAAGAAAAATCCGAATAACAAACATGCTCCTAGTGCGTACCATGGTCGCCACTTAGCAAAAATTAAGGCAGCCAGCGCAATAAACCCACGGCCTGCCGACATATCTTTTGTAAAATTTGCTTGCAGGGAGGTTGCAATATATGCTCCGGCAATACCGCATAAAACCCCTCCAATAACAACTGCACTATAGCGCAAGCCGATAACTGATATGCCTGCTGTATCAACCGCAGCGGGATTTTCCCCAACAGCCCGTAATCGGAGGCCATACCGCGTTTTGTAAAGTAAAAACCATGAAATTGGTACCGTCAAAAGGGCGATGTAAACAAGAAGAGAATGTCCAGAAAAAAGTTCTGAATAGAGTTGCATCAACGGGCCTGCGTCACTGATTTCTTTCGATGAAGTGGTGCCTGGAAAATTTATTGGCTCGAACCTACCACCAGACTTTAATGGCGGTGTTCGTCCCCCTTGCCCAAACAAATCTTGTGCTATTACCACAGTAAGACCTGCTGCCAAAAAGTTTATGGCAACTCCTGATATGATTTGATCTCCGCGGAGTGTTATCGACGCTAACCCATGAAGAAGTGATAACATAATTGATGCTAAAATGCCTGCCAAAAGACCTAACCAAACGGATCCTGTTATTGATGCAAAAGCTGCAGAAACAAATGCAGCGGCTAAAAGCTTTCCCTCAAGTCCGATATCAAAAATACCTGCACGTTCTGAAAATAATCCAGCCAGGCAAACTAACAATAACGGAGTTGCAAGGCGCAGTGAGCTATCTAAAACTTGAAGAAGGGTTAAAAAGTCAATCATCCTTTAGCCTTTTGCAAAGACATGAAAAAGCTTTCAAGGGGAGCTCTCACCATCAAACTGAGGGCGCCAGTAAACAGTATTACTAAGGCTTGGATGACTACGATCAGCTCACGTGGTATTTTTGTCCATAGGGCTAATTCTGCACCACCTTGGTATAGAAATCCGAATAATAATGCTGCCATTAAAACTCCAAACGGATGACTGCGTCCCATTAGAGCAACTGCGATGCCTATAAAACCAGCGCCTTCCGTGAAATTCAAAATAAGACGTTCACTTTCCCCTTGTGTAGTATTGATTGCCATCATTCCACATAGTGCACCAGAGATCATCATCGCTATCATTATTATTTTGACCGGTCTAACACCTGCATAGCGCGCGGCTGGCCCGGATTTTCCTAAAGCTCTAATTTCGTATCCTAATGGAGAGCGCCAAATCAGATACCAAACGGCCACACATGCCAAAAGCGCAATAAAAAAACTAACATTTGCAGGAGCAGATCTAAATGCTTTCTCAAACCCGAATAAGCTTGCTAGATCTTGGAAGGTGGGGAGGTGAGTGGTTGCTGGAAAATTTGCTGAAGCAGGATCCATACTTCCTTTGGGTTTTAAAACATCTACCAAGAAGAAATTGAGCACACCTGCTGCGATGAAATTAAACATAATCGTGGTGATTACAATATGGCTTCCTCTTTTTGCCTGGAGATAAGCCGGCAAACCTGCCCAAATCATACCAAAAAGAGCGGCTGCAACTGAAGCGCCAATTATAGCTAATGTCCAATGAGGCCAAGGAATGAACAAGCAAACAAGTGCTACTCCTAATCCCCCGATCATAGCCTGACCTTCTCCTCCAATATTAAAAAGTGCAGCATGAAAGGCCACTGAAACAGCAAGACCAGTAAAAATAAAATTCGTAGTGTAATAAAGCATATATCCCCAACCAGCAGATCGAAATAATGTACCTTCAATCATAAGATTTAAAGCGGCTATTGGGCTTTCACCGATCGCTAGAATTAGTAATGCAGATAAAAAGGCTGCTAGAAATACAGAAATTAACGGAACAACAATTATATCTACCCATTTTGGCATTATATCCATTTGCATGCTCCACTAAAGTCATTTGCACGATTTAAACACATCATTGAGCTGCTTTCTCAGAAACACCAGCCATCAAAAGTCCAAGTTCTTTTTCATTCGTATTTGCAGGCTGTCTCTCTCCCATAATCTTTCCATCGAACATCACAACCATTCTGTCTGAAAGTGATAAAATTTCATCTAACTCGACGGATATAAGCAAAATGGCTTTTCCTTGGTCGCGCAACGCAACAATCTGTTGATGTATAAATTCAATGGCACCAATATCAACTCCGCGCGTTGGTTGGCCAACAAGCAGTAAATCTGGATTGCGCTCAATCTCACGGGCCAAAACTATTTTTTGTTGATTTCCGCCTGAAAAATTTTTTGCGGTTAGTTTTGGGTTAGGAGGCCGAACATCGAACCGCTTCATTTTTTCTTCAGTTTCTTTTCGAATTGCATTATTATCCATAAAAAATCGGTTAGCTTGGTTGGATTTATCACGGTGATAACCAAAAACTGCATTTTCCCACGCCATGAAGTCCATTATTAGACCCTCGCGTTGTCTATCCTCGGGTACGTGCGCTATTCCCAGTGCGCGTCTTGCTTGCCCGTCGCCGGATACACTGGTTGACAAATCTATTTCTGATCCGTTTAGCTTAACAACACCTGTAGCAGCGCTGTAACCGCCCAGGACTTCTAGGAGCTCTGATTGACCATTGCCTGCCACACCGGCGATACCAAGTATTTCTCCAGCTTTTACAGTCAAGCTGATATTTTTCAATCTTTGTACGCCAAAATCATCAACCATACTGAGGTTTTTTATTTCAAGCACTGGCTTAGTGGGCTTCGCGGGCGTTTTATCAACGCGAAGTAAAACTTTTCTTCCCACCATTAGTTCCGCTAAATCTTCAGGACTAGTATCGTTAGTTTTTAAGGTAGCTGTCATTTCACCCTGACGCATTACGCTTACTGTATCTGTACTATCCATAATTTCTCGAAGCTTATGAGTGATTAAAATAATCGTCTTACCTTCCTCACGTAGCCGCTTCAGTATTCTAAACAGTTGATCAGCCTCAGCTGGAGTCAAAACACCTGTAGGTTCATCCAAAATTAAAATCTTTGCCTGTCGGTAAAGGGCTTTGAGGATTTCTACTCTTTGCTGCATTCCAACCCCAATATCCTCAATAATAGCGTCAGGATCTACATTTAGCTCATATTCAGAGGCTAGCGCGGCAAGTTCAGTTCTGGCCTTACTTAGAGATGGAGATAATAAAGCGCCACTTTCTGCACCGAGAACAATATTTTCTAGAACTGAGAAGTTCTCAACAAGCTTAAAATGTTGGAAAACCATTCCAATTCCTGCAGCTATTGCTGCTTGGCTATCCGGTATAGAAATTTTTTTGCCATCAACAAAAATTTCTCCTGCATCAGCCTTATAAAAACCGTATAAAATCGACATTAATGTTGACTTTCCAGCGCCATTTTCTCCAATGATCCCATGGATGGTTCCAGGCATAACGCGGATAGTAATATCCTTGTTTGCTTGAACTGGACCGAAGGATTTAGAAATTTTCCTTAATTCAATCGCTGGGTTTTCAGTCATTTACTTCTCAATTCAATATAAAAACCGCACCGTAAATGGTGCGGTTTTTAAAAGTATTTTCACATTCTACTAGAATGATATAGCTGGGCAGGACTCATCGTCGGTATAATTATGAACTGACATTGATCCGTTAGATATTGAAGCCGCTGCTGCATCAACTGCAGATTTCATAGCGTTAGATACTAACGAAGCATTATGCTCGTCTAATGCATATCCCACTCCGCCATTGGCTATACCCATTTGAAAATTCCCTGTTTCTAAATTTTCTCCAGCAGAAAAAGCCTCATAGACAGCATTATCAACACGCTTTAACATTGAAGTTAACACTTTCCCTGGGTGTAGATAGTTCTGGTTTGCGTCAACACCTATTGATAAAATGCCCTCATCAGCAGCTGTTTGCAAAACACCCACTCCTGTGCCGCCTGCAGCAGCATAAACTACATCTGCACCTTGGCTAATTTGAGCTTTTGTAAGTTCAGAACCTTTTACTGGATCGTTCCACGCAGCAGGGGTTGTTCCAGTCATATTGGCTATGACAGTAGCATTAGGATTAACCGCCTTCACGCCTTGCGCGTAACCGCATCCAAAACGCCTGATGAGAGGGATATCCATGCCCCCTACAAAACCAACGGTTCCTGTCTTCGATGCTTGAGCAGCAAGCATACCAACCAAATAGGACCCTTCATGCTCATTAAACCCGACGCCCCTTACGTTAGGTAGGCTCAACCAGTTTACATCAATAACAGCAAACTTTGTATCTGGATAATCTGGTGCAACCTTCCCAAGTGAGTCAGCAAAACCAAAGCCCGCCATTACGATAGGGTTAGCGCCCGCTTCTGCAAATCTACGCAAAGCTTGTTCTCGCTGCGCTTCGTTTTGAAGTTCAATTTCTCTGAAAGATCCACCGGTTTCATCTGCCCAGCGTTGTGCGCCAGTAAAAGCAGATTCATTAAAGGACTTATCAAATTTTCCCCC
>ENA-ORDR01001091-ORDR01001091.1-marine-metagenome-genome-assembly--contig:-NODE-1091-length-13085-cov-4.282595_pt1 | contig 13085 bp, 9 predicted proteins | sample MGYA00240993_ERZ508538 | MGnify/ENA primary metagenome ERZ508538 (study PRJEB26207, sample SAMN05421999) | marine metagenome | isolation source: Monterey Bay, California, USA | place: USA:Monterey Bay...
TTTGAGTAAAAGGAATTTCTTCTTTAGTTAGTTTTTCTAAAGCTTTAATTAATTCTTTAATTTTAATATCTTTTTCCAGAATACTCTCTTCTTTAGAGGCAATCAACTTTTGATTTTTCACATATAAATCTTCAATTGACTTTACTTTGTCAGATAATTTTGAGGTTTCTTCATCTTGTGTAATTTTCAGCGTAGTATTATTTAATTTATATTCTGCTAGTTTTGATTTCCATTTAATTTGTTCATCCTCTGTTAATTTTTTTCCAATGTTTACTAAGTCAATTCTTTTATCAGCATAGATTATTTTTTTATTGATGATTCCAGCTCCTGTGGCTTGTTCCAAATCATCAATGAATTTAGTTGAATTCTGTTCAAATGTATTTTGTTTATATAACTGTACAAATGTATATATACTATAAGAAAATATTATTAATGCAATAGTAGATGCTAAACGTGCAATTCTTTTTCTACTCGCAGAATTTATATATTTAACTACTGGAAAATTTAAAAATTTAATGATGACGAACGTAGCTAAAGCTATAAATATAGAATTGATGATGAACAAAAACATGGCGCCTCCAAAAAATGATAAATTACCTACAGCTAATCCATAACCAGCTGTACACAAGGGAGGCATTAAAGCCGTAGCAATAGCTATACCTGCAATAGTATTGGTCATTTCTTTATATCTACTGAGAGCTACAATAAGAGTTAAACCACCAGCAATTGCAATAAGTACATCTCTTACATCTGGTTTTGTTCTTGCCAACAACTCAGGTGTTAGTTCTTGAAATATAGGAATACTAAAGAATATGAAGGATGTGACAACACTGATGCCTACCATCACTCCAAGATTTATTAGAGAGCTTTTCATGGTGTCTATATCGTTAATTCCAATTGAGAGACCAATTCCTAGGATTGGGCCCATAAGTGGAGAAACTAGCATGGCGCCAATAACAACTGCTGGAGAACTTATGTTTAAACCAATGGAGGCAATAATAATTGAGAAAACAAGAATCCATGCTGTGTGACTTTTAACATGAATTCCATCTTTAATTTTCTGAATAGTAACTTTTTTATCTGTTCCTTCTCTAATGTCAAGAAGATCAAAAAAGAACTCTTTTAAACTAATAGCAAAACTTTTAAATTCTTTTTTTATATTTTCTTGTTTTACCTCTGATTTATTTGATTGATGGTCTTCCATGTTTTTATTTTTTCATTAAAATAACCTCTGCATTTTGATTGAAAAGATAAACACGATTTGTTTTCAAATGAATGCATTCGTATCGAGTTTTTCTTTTCTTCCCTTTCTCATACAATTTACCTTTAAAAATAAAGGTACTATTAATTGGTAATTCAAAGATAAAATTCTTTCCTTCTTCAGCAATATTCTCTTTGAGAGCTAAAGATAACTTTGTGTCACTGTCTGTGCTTGCCCTCGGGTTTTTTAAATAATTAGCCAGAGGAGTTAGCATATAATTAGGAAAAATAGAGGGTTGTAAAAAAGGTAACATTAGATGCTGGAAATTTCGTTTCCATTCTTTTCCGTGAGGTTTAACTCTTCCGTTTTCAATAAAAGTTACATGATGAGCTATCTCATGAATTAAAGTAAGTAAAAATTGATAAGGATTTAAGTTATTATTTATAGTGATTTGAAGTTTTCCATTAGAGAGTTTTCTAAAATCACCATGTTTTGTTTGACGTTCGTTAACAATTTTTAGATTTATTTTATAACGTTCAAGAAGTTCTTCTAGGGTATTGGAAGCTTTTTCTGGTATGTATTTTTTTAAACTAATAGCCAATTTTTAGGTTGATAAAGTAATGAAATTCAAAAAAAGTTAAGGTGTTGTATTAGATACCTGTAGCACTTTACCATTGTAAAATTTATTTCCTGAAATTGCAAAATTATATATATAGTTAGCCATTTCGTTTGCTTGAAGAGAGGCCTGGTAATCTGGAAATGCTTCTGCAAGCATTTCTGTTTGAACAGCGCCAAGAGCCAGAACATTAAATGCAATTTCTTTTTCTTTATATTCTTCTGCAAGTAATTCTGATAAGGTTATAACTGCACCTTTTGCAGAGCTGTATGCGGCTAATCCAGGAAATTTCAAACTACCTTGAATACCACCCATACTACTTATTGTTACAACATGACTCCCTTTTTTTAAAAAAGGGATACATATTTGAGTCAATTCAGCAACACCAAAAATATTTACATCATATACTTTTAAAAAATCATCTTTTGTTAAATCCTCAAAAGGCTTATTAATTAAAAATCCAGCATTATGAATCAAAATATCAACTTCATTCCAATTTTTGTGAATGTAAGTAGCTACTTTTTTTAAGTCATTGTTGCTACTAACATCAACCGATAAAGTAGTAATATTATTTAATTTTAAATTTTCAAGCGGAATGCTATTTCTTGAAAGCGCCAGAACTTGAAAATTATTCTTGGCAAATTGTTGAGCTAATTCAAAACCAATTCCTCTACTAGTACCTGTAATAATTACTTTTTTCATTTCATTTCTATTTTATTGGTAATGGTTTATGTTTAATTTAAAGATATAGTATCTATTTTAAAAATCAATGTGTTGGTAAGCTCCAGCATCAGGACTCAATAATCTTGAGATTCCTAAAATGTCAAAAGGGATTAAATTGGCTCCATCAGAATTCCCAAAGTTAATAGCTTGGCTTTCTTGCCCTATAATAAAATCATTCATAGTTGGGTTTTTAAAATGTGATACCCCATTTAGGATAATATTATCATACAAATTAGTATCATCAAAATTTATTTCAGGAATTCCAGCAAATAAATTATTGAGATCAGAAAATTTTATCAAAGTGTTAGATACTTTAAAATTAAAAATACTTCCCTCAACTCTATCTGGAAGAAATTCTATATTATTATTGCCATCAATAATACAATTTGTAAAATTAGCGGCAACTAAGTCTCTAGTTTCGGTAATTTCTTGTCCAGTAGAATTATTATAAGTGTAAAAATTGTTAATGTAAACAGTTTGTAATGATCTAATACCATTAGCCCAATAATTTGCAAACGTGCTATGAGTAAAGTTATAGTTTCCACCAATAGTACACGCAAGAGATGCTTCTCCCGCATTACCAATGACTAAATTTTCCCCAACAATACTTGTTTCTCTTCCATACAAACCAAAGTTTGAATGATTTGTGATCTCAGAATTCTTTACAATCAACGTAGGAGTTGTATTAGATGATATTGAATCAACTAGAATCCCAATGATTCCATTTTTTATTTGAGCGTTATTGATCTCGTTTTCTTTACTTCCAGCTCTTAGCCAAATGGTTCCCCATTGGCCAGGAATATTGCTAAATGTATTTTCTAACCTGTCACCCTCAAAAACTACTTTTTCATTTAGACTCCCATTTACTTTTAAGCTTGCTCCTCGATCAATGATTAATCCAGAATTATTGTGAAAGTAAACTTTTGCTCCAGCAGTAACCGTTAATGTACTATTTTCTGGAACAGCAGCATATCCATATATAACTGTAGGTTTTGTATTCGTGAAAATAAGTTCTTCAGTGGTTAAAAATCGCCCGTTGATGGAAGTGGTTTCACCATCTAATATCAGAGAATTTACGGTCATAGTAAATGGGTCTCTGTCAGGATAAATAAAGTTTGCATCTTGAACAAGCGTCACCAACTCTACTTCTTGTTGATTAGTTCCGTTATCAAATAAAATCTTATCAGTATATAATGGATCTGAAATCGAGGAAATATCTACAGTGGTTTCAACAAAAACAAAAATACTATCCTTAGCTAAAATATCAATATTTTGAAAATCTTTCCCAGGTATTCCATCCACATTTAACCTGTAGTTAGAACTCAATCCTTTCTCTAAAACGATAGTAGGAATTGTAATATCTTGGTTTCCTCTGTTATAAACTTTTAAGTTATAAGTTGCCGATCCAATGTTTGAAAATATAGTATCTAAAAAAACGGTGTCTTTTGAGAACTCTAATTGACCAAAACTTGGCACTGTACTAAAATCTTTTCGACAAGATGAAATAGATAAAGTTAGAATTATAGATAGAAGTATCAGTAAATTTCTCATTTAAAAAATTTGTTTAAAAGTATAACTTTAAACTAAGTTGGTTATTGTTTTTTTATAAGTTCTATTTCGTATAGTTTTTGCCAGTTTTTGCCAGTTACAAATAATCTATTGGTTTCTTTGTCATAGGCTATTCCATTTAAAACATCATTATCTTTAATTAATGTTTGAGTTTTTTCTATTTCTTTCACTAAACCACTAAGGTTAGCAATTCCTTCAACAATACCATTATTTGGATTGATGATTGCTATTAGAGGTTTTTGCCAGTAATTAGCATAGATTTTCCCATCAATAAATTCAAGTTCATTAAGCTGACTAATGCTTTGTTTATTAGTATAGGCCTGTATGTATCTTTTTTCTTTTTGTGAAGAAGGATCTAAAAACCAAATTTTACTAGTTCCATCAGATTTTATTAATTCAGTTTCAGAATGTGTTAAGCCCCATCCTTCTTTACTTCTGTTATATGAGAATTCACTTTCTAACTCAAATGTATTTAGATTGTAAACAAAACCTTTATTAGCTTTCCAAGTTAAAAAATAGATTTTATTATTGACGATTGTCATTCCTTCTCCAAAATATTTTTTTTCAAGCTCAATTTTTTTCAGGACTTTCCCTGTCTTTAAATCAACTTTCCTTAGGGAAGATTGTCCGTTTTGACCTGTGGTTTCATATAAGAATCCTTTATGATATTCTAATCCTTGAGTGTAGGCATTTCCATCATGTGGGTAGGTATTTATAATCTTATATCCATAGGATATAAAAGGGGTATTAGAAAATACCTCTACAGAATTATTAACTCTTTTACTTTTCTGATCACCATAAGCTACCATTGCAGAAATAATTAACTTTCCTGTTCCATACTCTTTGGTATCTAAAATAAATGACTTTTTTTCAGATAAAATTTCATTTCCGTTTACAAAAAAAGTTACTTCCTCTATGGGAAAATTATTTTCTTCATTCAAGCTAATTTCTACTTTATCATTTAAAATAGCTTTCTTAGGAGCAACAATTGATAAATTATATTGAGATTCGCATGAAGTTATTGTCATGAATATAAACAGTAAAATAGAGAATGTGAAGATGGGTTTCATTTAGATTATTTTTATACAAATAAAACAATTTATTTGTTTGTAAATTGAAAAATATGGTTAAATTTGCATCCTCAAAAGGATAAATGTGTCTTTTTGATAAATTTCGAGTAGGCTTTACCAACTTTGCTCTTAATTAAACATTAAGTAGAATATTTAAAGATAGTAAACATGAAAAAAGGAATACATCCAGAAAATTATAGAATGGTAGCGTTTAAAGATATGTCTAATGAAGATGTTTTTTTAACACGTTCTACTGCTAATACAAAAGAAACTTTAGAAGTTGATGGTGTTGAGTATCCTTTAATAAAATTAGAGATATCTAGAACATCTCATCCATTTTATACTGGTAAATCTAAACTAGTTGATACAGCAGGTCGTATTGATAAGTTCAAAACTAAATACGCAAAATTCAAAAAATAATTTTTTGATTCACAGAATAAAAAAAGCCTCGACATTGTCGAGGCTTTTTAATTTTCTTTTTATTTCTACTAAGCTTCCATATAATCCTCAATAGGATTACAAGAACAAATTAAGTTTCTGTCACCAAAAGCCTCATCTACTCTTCTAACAGTTGGCCAGAATTTGTTATCGTGAACAAACTCTAGAGGAAATGCAGCTACTTGTCTAGAATAAGGAAAGTCCCATTCATCAGCAGTAATCATAGCCATTGTATGTGGAGCATTCTTTAAAACATTATTCGGTTGATCTTTGATTGCAAATGCTATCTCTTTTCTAATAGAGATCATTGCTTCACAAAATCTATCTAATTCACTAATATTTTCAGATTCAGTAGGTTCAATCATCATTGTTCCAGCAACAGGGAAAGAAACTGTTGGAGCGTGAAAACCGTAATCCATCAATCGTTTTGCAATATCTACAACTTCAATTCCATTTTCTTTAAAATCACGACAATCAATAATCATTTCATGGGCAGCTCTTCCCATTTCTCCTTTGTATAAAGTATCATAATGTCCGTCTAGTCTTTCTTTAATGTAGTTGGCATTTAGAATAGCTAATTTTGTAGAGTCTGTTACACCTTTAGATCCAAGCATTTTAATGTAACCATAGGAAATAAGACAAGCTAATGCACTTCCCCAAGGGGCAGCAGATATAGCGGTAATCGCTTTTTCACCCCCAGTTGGAATAAGAGGATTTGTTGGTAAAAAAGGAACCAGTTGTGGAGCTACGCAAATTGGACCAACTCCAGGACCACCTCCACCATGAGGTATAGCAAATGTTTTGTGTAAGTTGAGATGGCAAACATCTGCGCCAATGGTTGCAGGATTAGTTAAACCTACTTGGGCATTCATGTTGGCACCGTCCATATATACTTGACCTCCGTTGTCATGAATAATTTGTGTAATCTCTTTAATTGCGCTCTCAAAAACACCATGAGTGGATGGGTAAGTTACCATCAAAGCAGCTAAATTATCTTTATATTTTAATGCCTTTTCTTTAAGATCAAGAACATCAATATTTCCATTTTCAGCTGTTTTTGTAACAATTACTTTCATTCCAGCCATTACTGCTGAGGCAGGATTAGTTCCATGAGCTGAAGCAGGAATTAAACAAATATTTCTATGATGATCTCCATTGTTAATATGATAAGCTCTAATAGTCATCAAGCCGGCGAATTCTCCTTGAGCTCCAGAATTTGGTTGCAGTGAAGTTCCTGCAAAACCTGTAATTTCATTTAATTGTTCTTCCAGTTTAGTCAATACCTCTTGATATCCTTCTGCTTGGTTTAGAGGAACAAATGGATGAATATTACCCCAGTTTGCATGACTTAGTGGAAGCATCTCTGAGGCAGCATTTAATTTCATTGTACATGAACCTAGCGAGATCATAGAATGATTTAATGCTAAATCTTTACGCTCTAGTCTTTTTATATATCGCATCATTTCAGTTTCTGATTGAAATGAGTTAAATATCTCGTTGTCTAGAAAAGAAGTGTTTCTTTTAGCTAAGTCAGGAATAGAGTCAATTTCTGTAAAACTTGTGATTAATTTTTCAGGAAGGTTAAAAGCACTTGTAAATGTGAAAAGTATGGCATTTATTTCCTTTAATCCTACAGTCTCGTTTATTGAGATAGAGACAGTTTCGTTGTCTATATAGTTAAAATTAATATTTTGGGATTCAGCAGTGTTTTTCAGAGTAATTGCATCTGCTTTTATGGTAATTGTATCAAAATAATGGTTATTAATTTGTTTAAAACCTAAATCATTTAATGCAGTAGCTAGTGTAGTTGTACTTTTATGAACAGAATCGGCAATGAACTGAATTCCTCTTTTTCCGTGATAAGTGGCATACATTCCTGCCATAACTGCAAGTAGTACTTGAGCTGTACAAATATTTGAAGTAGCTTTTTCTCTTTTGATGTGTTGCTCTCTAGTTTGAAGAGCCATTCGAAGTGCTCTATTTCCATTTTTATCTTTCGTAACACCAATAATTCTTCCAGGAATACTTCTTTTATAAGCTGATTTTGTAGCAAAATATCCAGCGTGAGGTCCACCATAGCCTAAAGGAATACCAAAACGTTGGGTAGTTCCTACAACTACATCAGCTCCAAATTCTGCAGGAGCTTTTAATTTTACTAGAGATAAAATATCAGCAGCAACAGCTACTTTAATATTGTTGGCATTAGCCTTCCCAATAAAGTTAGTGTAATCATAGACTTGACCATGTTTTCCTGGATATTGAACAATAGCTCCATAATATTCATCTGAGAAATCAAATTCTTCATGATTTCCAACTACCAAATTTACTCCAATAGGAATTGCTCTAGTTTTTAATACGGATAAAGTTTGTGGCAATACTTCCTCGGAAACAAAGAACTTATTTACACCTGCTTTTTTTTGTGATCTTTCACGTACATCAAATAGTAAAGCCATTGCTTCAGCTGCAGCTGTAGACTCATCTAACAGAGAAGCATTAGCCAATTCCATTCCGGTTAAATCGCATACCATAGTCTGATAATTTAACAAGGCTTCCAATCTTCCTTGTGCAATTTCTGCTTGATAAGGTGTGTATGCAGTATACCATCCTGGGTTTTCTAATATATTCCTTTTGATAACACTTGGCACTATAGCTTCATGATATCCAAGTCCAATGTAACTCTTAAATATTTTGTTTTTTTTTGAAAGTTCTTCAATGTGGTTTAAATATTCATATTCACTCATTGGATCTTCCAAATCCAGAGATTTTTGAAGTCTAATATCCTTCGGGATAGTCTCCTTAATCAATTGGTCAAGACTTTTAATTCCAATAACATCAAGCATTTGCTTTTGTTCATTTTCATCTGGTCCAATATGTCTTCTTTGAAATGAATTAGTGTTCATTGGTATAGTGTAATTAATTTTATGCAAAATTAATGAAAAAATGAGAAATTATTTACTTATAAAATAGTTAAAAAACTATCAAATAATTAACATGTAGTTGTTGATAAAAGAATTCTTATTTTTGTCTAATGACTTATCTGAAATTAATCTTTAATTTTTACATTAACTCTAGTATTCACGTGGCTTTGTCAGTGTATTCGCTTGTTAGAATTACAGAAATATATGCAGGAATATCTTACAATGAAAACTTAGATTATTTTATTTTTTATGGAACCATAACTGGTTACAATTTTATTAAGTATGCAGGTGTAGCTAAATTCTATCATATGAGTCTGACAAAAAACATGAGATTGATTCAAATTTTTTCTTTTTTAAGTTTTTGTTTTCTTATTTATTATGGTACAAAAATTTCTTCAGTAGCCTTGTTTTATTTTTTTCCTTTTGTAATCATTACTTTTATTTATGTAGTGCCTTTTCTAAGTGGATTTCAAAAAAATTTAAGAAAAGTAAGCTATTTAAAAATATTCCTAGTAGCTTTTGTTTGGGCAGGTGTTAGCTCTAGTATTCCGTTATTAGTTCATGAAACTCCCATAGGCGTTGATTTAATTCTATCGTTTTTACAACGGATGTTTTTTGTTTTGGTTTTAATATTTCCTTTTGAAATTAGAGACATGCATCTAGATATTAAAGACATTAAAACTCTTCCTCAAAAGATTGGAGTTGAAAAAACAAAAAAAGTTGGTTTTGTTTTGCTGCTTTTTTCATTAACCCTTGAGTTTTTATTAACAGAATCTCTATTTAACAAAAATATTTTCCTGATAATTTGTTTTATTTTACTTTTATTTTTGATGCGTTCCTCTCAAAATCAATCTAAATACTATAGCTCTTTTTGGGTAGAGTCTCTATCGATTTTTTGGTGGATATTACTTCTTGTCTTTTAAATTAAGTTTAATAATTTCATTTAATATCTATTTTTTTGTTGGTTTATAATGATTGATGAAAACGTTTTAGTAAAAAAATAATTCTTGTATGAAATTATAGCTTCTCATTTCGTAAATTTAATGCATAGAAAAAGTAAACATGATTCAAACAAAAAGAAATTTTGTATTTGATTTTGACAGTACACTAACAAGTGTTGAAGCTCTGGACGTTCTAGCAGAAATTTCGTTGGTTAATAATAGTGAAAAAGACGAGATAATTAATGAGATAGTAGACATTACTAACCTTGGAATTGATGGTAAAATTTCCTTTACAGAATCTCTAGAAAAGAGGATACAACTATTGAATGCAAAAAAATCTGATCTTCCTATTCTTATTAATCAGTTACGAAAGAAGGTTTCTGTTTCTATCGAGAGAAATAAAGAATTTTTTGAAAACTTTTCAAATGATATTTATGTTATTTCTTGTGGTTTTAAAGAGTTTATTGACGATATAGTTAAAGACTACAATATTCCTACAGAGAGAGTGTTTGCCAATACATTTGAATATGATGATAATGATACAATTGTAGGTTTTGACAGTAACAATGTGTTGTCTACTCACAATGGGAAAATTGAATGTTTAAAAAATTTAGATCTTGAAGGTGAGATTCAAGTAATAGGTGATGGATATAGTGATTACGTTACAAAAGAAGCTGGAGTTGCTGATACTTTTTTTGCATACACCGAAAATATTTCTAGAGAAAAGACGATAGAAAATGCAGATCACATTACGCCAAATTTTGACGAATTTTTGTATGTAAATAAGCTTCCAAGAAACATTTCATATCCTAAAAATAGAATCAAAATTTTATTATTAGAAAATGTTCATCCAGATGCTTTTGAAAAATTAACTGGAGATGGGTTTTCTGTAGAAACTGTGAAAACTAGTTTATCTGAAGATGAATTAATAAAAAAATTAGAGGGAGTTCATGTGTTGGGTATAAGATCTAAAACTAAAGTAACCAAGAGAGTAGTAGAATCGGCTACCAAATTAATGAGTATTGGTGCCTTTTGTATTGGAACTAAGCAGATAGATTTAGATGCATGTAAAGAAAATGGAATTACTGTTTTTAATGCACCCTACAGCAACACTAGATCTGTCGTGGAATTAGCTATTGGTGAAATTATTATGCTCATGCGATCAGTATTTCAAAGGAGTACAGAATTACACAATGGACAATGGAATAAAACAGCTGAAGGCTCAAGAGAGGTAAGAGGTAAAAAATTAGGAATAGTTGGATATGGAAATATTGGCAAACAACTATCAGTTTTAGCTGAGGCATTAGGAATGGATGTCTACTATTATGATGTAGAGGATAAGTTAGCCTTAGGAAATGCAACAAGAATTCAAAATTTAAAAGAGTTGCTAGCTATTTCTGATGTAGTAACATTACACATAGATGACAATGCTGCTAATAAAAATTTTATAGGTAAGAATGAGCTGGCTCAAATGAAAGATGGAGCTCATCTAGTAAATCTTTCTAGAGGATTTGTGGTAGACATCAAAGCACTAAGGGAAGTTTTAGAGTCAGGAAAACTAGCAGGAGCTGCCATAGATGTATATCCAGAAGAGCCAAGAGCTAATGGAGATTATTATACAGATTTAAAAGGGTTAGATAATGTTATATTAACCCCGCATGTAGGGGGAAGCACAGAAGAAGCACAGCGAGATATCGCAGATTTTGTGCCTGGAAAAATAATGGCTTATATAAATTCTGGAAATACAGTTGATGCTGTTAATTTTCCTAATATTAGATTGCCAAGGCAAATTAAAGCTCATCGTTTTTTACATATTCATAAAAATGTGCCAGGGGTAATGGCTAATATTAATAGAGTTTTAGCTGAATTTGAATTAAATATCATAGGTCAATTCTTATCTACCGATGCAAAAGTTGGATACGTAATTACAGATATAGATAAAGAATACAATAAGAAAGTAATTAAAGCCCTAAAAGATGTTGAAGGAACTATAAAGTTTCGGGTATTGTATTAATACTGTTTGTCAAAAAAATCATAAAAATTATTTTCTAAAAAATGATTGTTCTATATTTGAGAGCAATCGTTTTTTATTTAATGACTTACCAAAATTCACTAGACTACGCAAAACAATTAGATCAAGAAGATCCAATCTCATACCTTAGAAATCAATTTCATATTCCTAGAGATAAACATGGAAAAGAATGGCTTTATTTTACGGGAAATTCGTTAGGGTTACAACCAAAAATCACTTCTAAATATATTGAGCAAGAGCTTGATGATTGGGCAAATTTTGGGGTAGAAGGACATTTTGAAGCAAAAAACCCATGGTTGTCATATCATGAGCTTTTAACAGATACTATGGCAAAAGTTGTTGGTGCAAAGCCTATTGAAGTAGTTGTTATGAATACATTAACAACTAATCTTCATTTATTGATGGTGTCTTTTTATCAGCCTACAAAAACCAAGTATAAGATAATCATAGAAAGTGATGCATTTCCATCAGACAGATATGCGGTTCAATCGCAATTGTCTTTTCATGGATTTGATCCAGGCGAAGCTCTTATAGAATGGAAGCCAAAAGAAGGAAAAGAATTACTTGAATTAGAGGATTTGAAATCTATATTAGATATACATGGTGATGATAACAAATTTAAAGGAAGTCAAAAACAAGATACAAGTTCTATAACTCATAGTATAATTGCCGCTGTATACGGAGATAATAATGATGTCTATGTAAGACAAATGCAGAACGGTAACAAGAGTTTAAATCTAACAATCAATAGTGATTGGAATGAGGCATCAATTGTTCAGAAAAAAGCAGGTGCTCATACAGCAACAATCAATCTAACTGGAACACAACCAACGACTTTAAATTTAACACAAACAGGAGATACTAATCAATCATATTCTTTAACACAAAACTGTGTCACAGTTGGTGGTTGTTCAGTATCAATAACACAACAATGAAATCAGAATGTCCACCTGAGTTTTACGAGTGTCTCACTGAAGAAGAATATGACGATATATTAGAACTCTTTGAAGAGAACGATGTGGTAATGCCTGAATCCTTAGGTGATGTAGAAGCTGCATCTGATTTTGTTTGGGAATATGATAATTCTGCACCAACATTAAGTAGTGTTGCTATTGCATCTAATAACTCAACAACAACCCTTGCAAAAGTGGATGATGTTGTAACACTTACGTTCACAGCAAGTGAGACGATTCAAACACCAGTAGTTACTTTCACATCAGGAAGTGCTGCTGTTACAGATACTTCAATCACTTACACTAATACAAGTGGTAATACATGGACTGCAGCATACACAGCTAATTCTTCAGACACAGCAGGAACTGTTGCTTACAGCATTGCTTTTAGTGATTTATCTTCCAATGCCGGAACAGCAGTAACAAGCGGATCAGGAAGTGTAACATTCGATAAGACAGTACCAACGTTAAGTAGTGTTGCTATTGCATCTAATAACTCAACAACAACCCTTGCAAAAGTGGATGATGTTGTAACTCTTACTTTCACAGCAAGTGAGACGATTCAAACACCAGTAGTTACTTTCACATCAGGAAGTGCCGCTGTTACAGATACTTCAATCACTT
>ENA-ORDR01001093-ORDR01001093.1-marine-metagenome-genome-assembly--contig:-NODE-1093-length-13077-cov-3.226923_pt1 | contig 13077 bp, 13 predicted proteins | sample MGYA00240993_ERZ508538 | MGnify/ENA primary metagenome ERZ508538 (study PRJEB26207, sample SAMN05421999) | marine metagenome | isolation source: Monterey Bay, California, USA | place: USA:Monterey Bay...
ATCTGTTTCTGCTCTAGATGTATCTGTTCAAGCACAGGTTTTAAACCTGTTAAATGATTTAAAAGAAGAATTTGGATTAACATACATTTTTATATCTCATGATCTTTCTGTTGTAAAATACATGAGTGATCGAATGGTTGTAATGCAAGAAGGAGAAATAGAGGAAATGGGCGATGCTGATCAAATATACAACGCGCCAAAAACAGATTATACAAAGAAGTTAATCGATGCTATTCCAGAGGGAAAGCTAGAGGACATAAAAGGCCATTTAGAAAAGAAAGGTATTTCCGTTTCTTAGAGGTTATAAAATCATTTCAGGAATATCCCCATCAACAATTAAATTTGCTTGAGTAGCTGAAATAATCTCTGCAACAGTAACTCCAGGAGCTCTTTCAACAAGCTTAAAACCATTTAAAGTTACATCAACCACTGCAAGGTCGGTAACAATTTTTTTAATACAATTTACTCCTGTAATTGGAAGAGTACATTTTTTCAACAATTTACTTTCTCCTTTTCGATTTGTATGAGTCATTGCTACAATAATGTTTTCAGAAGAGGCAACTAAATCCATTGCGCCCCCCATTCCTTTAACCATTTTTCCTGGAATTTTCCAGTTTGCAATATCTCCGTTTTCAGCCACCTCCATAGCCCCCAAAACACTAAGTTGAATATGATTTCCTCTAATCATAGAAAATGAAGTTGCTGAGTCAAATAAAACTGCCCCAGGCATAGTAGTTATCGTTTGCTTACCAGCATTAATCATGTCAGCATCCTCTTCTCCTTCAAAAGGGAATGGACCCATTCCCAACACCCCATTTTCAGACTGAAACTCAACATTAATATTTTTAGGTATGTGATTAGCAACAAGTGTTGGTATGCCAATACCTAAATTGACATATGTATTATTTTCCAACTCTTGAGCAATTCTTTTAGCAATTCCATTTTTATCAAGTGCCATTTAATTCTTTTTTCTTGTTGTTCTGTTTTCTATTCTTTTTTCAAACGCATCTCCCTTTATAATTCTTTGAACAAAAACCCCAGGAGTATGAATTTCATTTGGGTTTAATTCTCCCGCCGGAACAAGCTCCTCCACCTCAGCAACAGTAATTTTTCCAGCCATTGCCATTAGCGGATTAAAATTTCTTGCTGTTCCCTTGAAAATCAAATTTCCCGCTGTATCTCCTTTCCAGGCTTTAACAAAAGAAAAATCAGAAATAAGAGCGTGCTCTAGAATGTGTTTCTTTCCATTAAAGACTCTTACCTCTTTATTCATTTGCACTTCTGTTCCATAGCCTGCGGGAGTAAAAAAAGCAGGGATACCCGCCCCTCCAGCTCTACATCTTTCTGCAAGACTTCCTTGGGGAATTAGCTCAACCTCTAGCTCATTGGAAAGCATCTGGCGCTCAAACTCTGCATTTTCACCAACATATGATGAAATCATTTTTTTAATTTGTTTTTTTTCTAAAAGTATGCCCAAACCAAAACCATCGACACCAGCATTATTAGAAATACATGTTAAGTTATTAACTCCTGAATTAGAGATCGCTTTTATTGCATTTTCTGGAATTCCGCTTAAACCAAAACCTCCAAACATAAATGTCATTCCGCTTTTTATACCAGCAATTGCCTGCTCAATAGTTTTTATTTCTTTATTTATCATTTTTAAAATTCTTCTTCGATTGAGATTACCGCATCATCACAATCTAATTTTACATCAACAGATCTTGAAATATCAAAGGGCAAAGGATAAACTTTAGAGTTCGCGGTATCGGCATATACTCTTTGCATATATTCTGCAAAAATTGGCAAAGCCATATTTGCTCCTTGCCCATATACAATATCTCTAAAGTGAACGCTTCTGTCATCACAACCTGTCCAAACTCCTGTAACTAAATTGGGAGTAATTCCCATAAACCATCCGTCAGATTGGTTTTGAGTTGTTCCTGTTTTACCTCCAATTTCATTTTTAAATCCATACTTATATCTTAGCCTAACACCTGTTCCAGATCTCTTTTTTGCCGCAGGACTATAAACCCCATCAACAACCCCTTGTAGTAAGCGAACCATAATATCTGCTGTTTCTTCACTCATAGCCTCATTAGATTCGGGAATAAAACGCTCTAAAACAACTCCATTTTTATCTTCTATTCTTGTTACAAAAATAGGCTCAACCCAAACCCCTTTATTCGAAAATGTTGAGTAGGCTCCAACCATTTCATAAACTGAAAGATCAAAAGTCCCAAGGCATAATGAGGGAACTGCAAGTATTTTGCTTTTAACACCTATTTTTTTAGCTAGATCCACAACAGCATGTGGACCAAATTGTTTCATAATGTATGCCGTAACTGTATTTATTGAATTGGCTAAACCATATTTTAAAGTAAGGGTAAGCCCCTCAAGCTCCTCACTTCCAGAATTCTTTGGTGTCCAGTCTTTTTCTAACCTCCATTTATATTTATCAAACACCACAGGGACATTTGGAACCTGAAAGCATGGATCATACCCTTCTTGAATTGCAAGAGAATATAAAAATGGCTTAAATGTAGAGCCCACCTGTCTTTTTCCTGATGTGACGTGGTCATATTGAAAATTCTCGTAGTTTATCCCGCCAACGTATGCTTTTACATGTCCTGTCTTTGGCTCCATACTCATTAGTCCAGAATGCAAAAAATATTTGCTATAAACCAATGAGTCTCTTGGAGATAAAACGGTATCTCTTTTGCCATTCCAAGAAAACAATTTCATTTCAGTTTTAGTATTAAAAACCTTTCTAATTTGGTCAATGGTTTTTCCTTGAGATTTAAGCCTTTTATAGCGAACAGACCTTCTCATTGCCATATCAATTATTTCATCAATTTGTTCTGGCTCAAAATCTTCAGGAAATGGGGCGTTGGTATATCCCTCCCAATGATTATAAAATACTTTTTGAAGGTCAGAAATATGGGTTTCTACCGCTTCTTCTGCAAATTTTTGTAATCGAGAGTCTATTGTGGTATAAATTTTTAATCCATCCGTATACAAGTTATATGAGCTCCCGTCAGATTTCATTTTAGTTGAGCACCACTTCTTCATTTCTCCTCTTAAGTATTCTCTAAAGTATGGGGCTAATCCAGAATTATGACTTGCTTTTTTAAAATCCAAAACTACTGGAAGCTGAACAAGTGAGTCATAAAGCGAATCAGAAATAAACTCATACTTATTCATTTGAAATAAAACCGTATTTCGTCTTCTTTGTGTCAGCTCAAGCCTTCTGTTTGGATTGTATAGGGCTGAGTTTTTTAACATCCCAACTAACACTGCTGATTCTTGAATATTTAGATTTTTTGGAGACTTATTAAAATAAACTCTAGATGCAGACTCTATTCCTACGGCATTGTTTACCCAGTCATACCTGTTTAAATACATTAGTAATATTTCATCTTTTGTATATCTCCTCTCAAGTTTTGCAGAGATAACCCATTCTTTAAGCTTTTGTTTAATCCTATCCAGGCCAGAAGCTGGTTGTTTTGTAAATAGCATTTTAGCAAGTTGCTGAGTAATTGTACTTGCCCCGCCAGACTGTCCTTTTGCTGAAAAAACCCCATAAACAGCTCTAAATAGCGCCCTAACATCTATCCCTGAGTGGTCTCTGTAGCGAATATCTTCCGTGGACAAAAGAGCGTTTATGAATTGTTGTGGAATATCATCCCTAACTGCAGAGGTTCTATTTTCAAAAAAATATTTTCCAACAACAACACTATCCGCAGAAATTATTTCAGTAGCTAGATTGTTTTGTGGGTTTTCTAATTGATCAAATGTTGGTAGTGGTCCAAAAAACTCAAATGAAGCCAAAGAAACTAAAGAAAAAACAAATATAAATGGGCTTAAAATAATAAGCCAAATAAAAATTATTTTTTTTCTATTTTTCACTTTTTTTAACATTTATTCCTAGTGCTATAATTCCTTTTAAGCTTGTAATTTCTGGTTCATCTCCATAACGCATTGCTTGTTCAATAGTTATGGTGCTGGCTTGTTTTGAATTAAAGGTTATGTTTTCAGCAAAACAATAATCTACTTCTTTTATGTCTCCAAAACCCTTTCCAAGCCACTTTCCGTTTTTTTCTGAAAGAATTACCTCTATAGTATCTGTTTTTTCTTTAAAGCTAACAAATAAAAAAATATTTTGATATTCAAAATCTGTATTGTGTCTAACTTTTAAATACAGATTGTGTTTTGTTGTAGAGTCAACAACTCCATGGCTAATAGTAATTATTGAATCGGTATGCCAACTGTCTTCTTCGAAAATATTATAACTACTATTAATGTTGGTATTGCAGCTGGCAAATGAAAGTAAAATGATAAACCTAAATATTATTCTCATGATTATCCTTAAATAACAAATTTACGTTTTAGTTTTAACAAATCAGAAAGGTCAAGAGCAAGCTGAAAAAATATAATTTTTGAATTTGCATTTCTTTTAATTTTTTTTATTGCCCTTTCAAAAAGATTAATGGTAGGGATGCTATTTTCTTGATGCACAAATTTTGCAAAATTTTCTAAAAACCTTTTTTCTTCAATGGTCAGAAGATTTATGCTTTTGTCTGAAAAATTATAAATTAAACACTCTCTAAAAATCGTTAGGCAATACCCAAGAAAGTCTCTTTGTTGTTCGCGATTTTTTAATGATATTGCATCGCACCAATCAGATATTTCTGAAAAATTGTTCTTAAAACACAGTCTGTTTAGCACTTTAAACTCTTCAAAAAAAGATGCTGGAAGAACCTCTTCAGCATAAGACCAAACCTTGCCCATATTGCCGTTTGATAATCTACAGAAATTTAAAAACCTCTCTGTTTTTTGAACTTTACTATTTTCAATTGTATCGTTTACTGTATAGTTTGGTATTCTTGTTTGTTGTAATCTAGATGAAATTGTGCCTATTAATGCCTGTCTATCTTCAGAGACTAGTATCAATATTGTTTTATTTGGGGGTTCTTCTAAAAGTTTTAAAAATTTATTTGCCGCCTTAATATTCATTTTTTCAGGCATCCATATAATAACCACTCTATATTTAGCCTCAAATATTTTAAGCGTTAGCTTTCTGTTTAACTCTTTAATTTGGTGAGAATAAATAACAGCCTCTTTTTTCTTATCTGATGTTTTTTCTAAAAACTTTTCCTTGTAATGGATTAGCCATTTCGATAAAGAAAGGTATGGGTTTTTTAAAAATTGTTCTCTCCAATCCCCTACAAAATCATCACTTGTTTTGTTGTCAGTTGAAGAGGTTCTGATTATTGGAAAAATAATATGTAGGTCGGGGTGAATTAGCTTAGAAAATTTTAAACAAGACGAGCAGTTATTGCAAGAATCATTTTTTTCTGGCGACTGACAGTTTAGTCTTCTAGCATAAGCCAAAGCCATAGCTAATTTTCCAGACCCTTTAGAACCATAAAAAAGCTGGGCATGCGCTATCCTATTGTGCGCTATTCCTCCACCTAACTCTTCTTTAGTTCTCTCTAGCCCTATAACTTCGCTGAAACGCATCTAAATTCTTTATTTCAAATTTAATTAAAAAGTAAGAAACTACTTCATTTATTATATTTTTGTGGCATGCAAAATTTAAAAAACCAATCTTTCAAAAATAAGCGTGTTCTTATTAGAGTAGATTTTAATGTTCCTCTTAATGATTCACAAGAAATAACCGACATAAGTAGAATTAGCGCTGCTATTCCAACTATTGAAAAAATAATTTTAAATGGAGGCATCCCTATTATCATATCTCATCTTGGTAGGCCAAAAGGTAAAGACTCTAATTTATCTCTGCTTCCTATTTCAAAAAAACTTGCTGAAATACTAAACAAAAATGTAGTTTTTTTAAATGACTGTGTTGGGGAAAAAGTAAAATCAAAACTTAGTAATTCGTCTTATGGAGAAGTTTATCTTCTAGAAAACTTAAGATTTCACACAGAAGAAACTAGTGGTGATCTTGTTTTTTCTAAGGAATTAGCTTCTTTAGCTGATGCTTATGTCAATGATGCGTTTGGCACATCTCATAGAGCGCATGCCTCAACATATGGGGTTTCTCAGTTTTTTAAAAAAAATAAATATTGTGGGCTTTTATTAGAAAAAGAAATTTCAAATCTTAATTCTGTTTTTAAAAATCCGAGCCGACCATTTACTGCTGTTATTGGTGGTGCAAAAATTAGCAGTAAAATTGATGTCCTAATGTCTTTACTAAACAGTGTTGATAAACTTATTATTGGCGGCGGTATGGCGTATACTTTTATTGTAGCAAAAAAAGGAGATGTAGGAAAATCTCTTGTGGAAGACAATAAAATCAAAGCTGCATTAGAAATTATAAAAGAAGCAAAAGAAAAAAATGTCAAATTAATTTTGCCTATTGACTCTGTTAACTCAACCTCTTTTAATGATCAATCAGCGTCCTCTATTTCGGAGATAAATGAAATTCCAACAAATGAAATGGGCTTAGATATTGGCCCTAAATCTATCTATTTGTTTAACGAAGAAATCCTTTCTTCTAAAACAATTCTATGGAATGGGCCAATGGGTGTGTTTGAATTTGATAATTTTTCAAAAGGAACTCTTTCTGTCGGAAAGTCTATTTGTGAAAGCACTGGAAAAGGAGCTTTTTCCCTTGTTGGGGGCGGAGACTCTATTGCTGCAATAAAAAAGTTTAATTTGACCGAAGGGGTAAGCTATATTTCAACAGGAGGCGGAGCAATGTTAGAGTATTTAGAGGGCAAAGAGCTTCCTGCTCTTAAAGCGTTATTATAGTCCCTCCTTAATCTTATCCGTTGCTTTTTTTGCTTTTTTTCCAATATCTTTAATTATATCTTTATGCTCAGTAATCTTTGGTATTATAACTACAAGAATATTTTCAATTGGCTCTATTAAAAGGGATGTTTTTGAAACTTCTTTTGGTATCAATTCTATTTTTTTTTCAAAAAATATCAGCACTGCTAAAAGAACCGCAATTTTTAATGCTCCAAAAACTGAACCAAGTATCTTACTAATAATACCTAGTGCTAAGGCATTTGTAATCTTCTCTAAAAGACTTCCAAGAATCTTAATGGTTATTAAGGTTCCGGCAAATACTACTGCAAATGAAATTGTTGGTATTAGATTTTTATATTCAGATATTATGTCTTCTAAGTAAGACTCAAGATAAAAAGAAAAATTTATTGCTATATAAACCCCTATAACTAATGAAACTAAAGAAGTCACTTCTCTTACTATTCCTCTTGAGAAACCTTGTATTAATCCATAAACTAAAGGAATAATTAAGGCTATATCTAGATAGTTCATTTAAACAAGCGTCTATTTAGTGTGAATTAATTAACTGTAATGGTTTTTCTTACAAGCTCTTCTCTTACAAGTTTTATTACGCTTTCAGCCGTGTAAGTGTAATTTCCAGTAACATATGTGGCTTCAATATTTAAAATTGCTTCATTTACAAATTCAAATTCAACAGTTCCATTTGAAGATGTTGTTTTGCTTTTAGACACATTAGACTCGTTTCCTGCTGAATTGATTAAACCGTCTTGTGACAATATTACAGTACAAACATCATAAGCAGGAGCACCGTCTGAATCGACAACAGTTATAATTGCTCTTGTTGGGGATTCTTCTTGACAAGAAGAAAGGGATATTGCAAAAAAAGCAATAACAAAAGAAGTGATAAAATTTATTAAGAATGATTTAAAATTTATATTTCGCATAAAAATTGTTTCTTTGTGTTCTATATACAAACAAATATACATAGAATAATATTAGCGTGATAAACAATATTTCTGAAATCATAAAAGAAGCAAAAAAAAAGTCTCTAAAAACAAAAGAGGAGGCTGAAGCCTTTAGATTAAAGTTTTTAGGAAAATCTGGAATACTTAATTCTCTTTTTAACGAATTTAAAAACATACCAAATCAAGAAAAAAAAGAGGTAGGGCGGATGCTCAACGAACTTAAGACGCTTGTTAAAGAAAAAACTGTAAATGCCCACAATGCTAACACACCAGAAAAACAGGTTAGCCTAGAAGATCTTAAAAAGCCTGTTGCGGCTAATAATATAGGCTCTAGGCATCCTTTATCAATTATTGAGCAGGAAATCGTGGAGATTTTCTCATCAATTGGGTTTTCTATTTCAGAAGGCCCAGAAATTGAAGATGATTGGCACAATTTTACAGCATTAAATGTTCCAAAAAATCATCCTGCTAGAGATATGCAAGACACTTTTTTTATTCAAACCAATCCCGACCTTCTTTTAAGAACCCACACATCATCTGTGCAGGCAAGATATATGCAGAAAAACAAGCCTCCTATTAGAACAATCTCACCTGGTAGGGTTTATAGAAATGAGGCTGTTTCTTCTAGGGCCCACTGCTTATTTCATCAAATAGAAGGTTTGTATATTGATAAAGACGTTTCTTTTGCTGACCTAAAACAAACCCTATTATATTTTGCTAAAAAATTATTTGGTAAAAAATCAAAAATTAGATTGAGGCCCTCATATTTTCCATTCACAGAACCGTCTGCTGAGGTAGATATATATTGGGGATTAGAAACCGAATCTGATTACCGAATAACCAAGGGAACTGGCTGGTTAGAAATTTTAGGCTGCGGAATGGTAGACCCTGCTGTTTTGGAAAACTGTGGGATTGATTCAAAAACGTATACAGGTTTTGCTTTTGGAATGGGAATAGAACGAATTGCAATGCTTAAATACAAAGTAGATGATTTAAGGCTTTTTTATGAAAATGACATCCGCTTTTTAAATCAATTTTCTAGTTCTATTTAGCTCTCTAAAACTCCCATTTGTAACTATTTAAATTTTCAACACAATGTCTAAGCAGGTCTATTGAGGCCCTTACATCATTTCTGTTTACCATCTCTATAACCTGATGTATATGTCGTGTTGGTATTGAAACTGCTCCTGCGATTGAACCTCCAGGATTCATCCTTTGAATTCCAGAGGTGTCTGTCCCTCCTGCAGGCAAAATTTCTAATTGTGTTTTTATTTTTTTATTTTTTGCTATCTCCTTCATATACGCAACCATTCTGTAATCACATACGGTTGATGAATCCATAACTTTTATGCAAGCCCCCTCGCCTAGAGCAGAAACCTGCTCTTGCTTTGTTGATCCTGGCGTGTCCCATGCTATTGTTGTATCAAGTCCAAAACCAAAGTCAGGGTTAATTTGCATAGAAGAAACATTTGCGCCTCTTATTCCAATTTCTTCTTGAACAGTAAACACTGCATAAACATCATACGGAGGGGTGTTTGTCATTTCTTTAAGCATTTCTATTAGAATAAATACAGACACTCTGTTATCAAGAGATTTACAATTTAAACACTCGCCCATCTCTACCATCTTTCTTTCTCTCGTAATTGTGTCTCCAATACAAACTATTTTCTCAAGAGTCTTTTTGTCAAGTCCAGTATCAATAAAATAGTCTTTTGTTGTTGGCACCTTAAGTCTGTCAGCGGCATTCATCAGGTGTATTGGTTTACTTCCCATAACTCCGAGCACGTCTTCCTTACCGTGTATAATTACTCGTTGAGCAGTGAGAGTTTTTGGATCAAAACCTCCAAGAGTATGAAAATAAACAAAACCCTTATCATCAATATGGGTTACAATAAAACCTATTTCGTCCATGTGAGCGCCAATCATTACTTTTTTATTTTCTTTTCCCTTCTTAACAGCAACAACATTACCCATGTTGTCAATTGATATTTCATCAACAAAAGGCTTTACCTCTTCTAAAACAATTTTACGCACCCTATTTTCATGGCCTGGAGCGCCAGCAACTTCACATAGCTTTGCCAATAATTCTTTATTTATCATTTTATTATACTTTACTTAATTTAACCATGTTTGTCATGCCTTTTTCATGCGCAGGCATACTTGCAAGATTTATTATATAGTCTCCTTTTTTTATATATTTATTTGTTCTTAAAATTTCTTTTGTCTCAATTATTGTCTGATCCGTTGTTGCCTCTCTATCATAGTAATAAGCCTGAACACCCCAAACAAGACTAAGCTTGTTTAAAATAGAGTAGTTATTTGTAAAAACATGAACAAATGATGTTGGTCTGAGGCTAGACATCTTTATGGCATTGTATCCAGAATGGGTCATACAAATAATAGCGGAAGCCCTAGTTTGTTCAGACAATTGAGATGCATGCTGACAAATGGAATTAGATATTTGTCTGTCTTTTGGCAGCCATAGGTCAAGACCTTGATTAAAAACAGGCTTAAAAACATAATCACTTTTTTCAATATCTCTAATAATCTTTCGCATTGTATCAACTGTCTTAACCGGATACTTTCCAACGGATGTTTCGCCGCTCAACATAACAGCATCGGCACCATCAATTACAGAGTTAGCTACATCATTTACCTCTGCTCGAGTTGCAACAGGACTATAAGTCATGCTCTCAAGCATTTGTGTTGCTATAATTACAGGTCTAGACCTTTCAACGGCTTTTTTAACGATCTTTTTTTGTACTGCAGGAACTCTGTGTGGGGGAATTTCAACACCTAGATCGCCTCTTGCTACCATTATGGCATTTGAATATGTTATAATTTCATCAATATTTTTTATTGCCTCAGGCTTCTCAATTTTAGAAATTACCCCAATTTTACTTTTGTTTCTTTTAAGTATTTTTCTAAGCGAAATTAGGTCTTGTGCCTCCCTAACAAAAGAAAGAGCAAGCCACTCAATTTTTTCTTTTAGTATAAATGTTAAATCCTTTTTGTCCTTGGGGGTTAAGCATGGAAGTGAAATTTTTGTGTTTGGAAGATTAACTCCTTTGAATGAGCTTAAAACTCCAGGAACAACAACCTTTGCTGTAATTTGGTCTTTGTTGTTTGACTCTGTAACCTTTAATTTTATTTTACCATCATCTATTAAAATGTTTTCTCCTGAAGACACATCCTTTGCAAAGGACTTATAGCCAATAAAAATCTGATTTTTCTTTGGTGTTTTTGTAGTAAAAACAAGCTCTTGTCCCGATTTAATTTTCAAAGGCCTTTCTAGTTTTCCTATTCTTATTTTAGGCCCCTGTAAATCTGCCAAAATTGCCGTATGAACATTTAACTCTTGGTTAATACTTTTTATTGTTGAAATTATTTCTTTTGCCTCTTCATGATTTATATGTGAAAAATTAAGCCTACATACGTTAACTCCTTTTTCTATAATCCTTTTAAGCACGCTTCTTTCAGAAGTTGCGGGTCCTATTGTTGCTATAATTTTTGTCTTTCTAATCATTAAAGATAAATCTGTGAGCTTCTTGCTCTTTTTGCAAATCTAACTCAAAAATCAACAAAATTTTAGATATTTTGTTAAGTTTTAAAAGAAAAAGCTCTTTTTGGTTGCTAGACATCTTGGGAGTAATTTTTAAAAAAAAATCTATTTTATTTTTTTCAGCAATCAAAAATCCTCGCTTTGATTTGTTTTGGATAATTGACAGGTCAAACCCCTCGTAACTACAGGCAAACTCTGAATAAACCTCTTTTTTAGAAAAAACAATGCCTTTCCTTTTTTTAAAACAGGTGTTTATCTCATTATTAATGTGCCAACACAGTACATATGCCTTGGAATGACTATTTATTGCTAAAATATCAAAATCAAGCTCGGGCTTTTGATCTAAAAAGTATACTGTTTTCATTTAATTTGAGAAAGCATTTTTTTTGAAAGCTTTATTTCAGCGTCCTTAATTGTGGGAGACCAACAAGAATCAACTATCTTCTCATCTATCATAAGGCCAATTTTATGACTTTTTTTATGATCTGGCCCACTCTGCTCAAGCTGAACAAAATTTATTTTCTGCCGTTGCTTTTTAGCTAGCGAATAAAGCTCACTTTTAAAATCTTGGTTTTTTACGCTAATTTCCTCTCCTGTTAAAATAAGTCTTTGAACAAAGTGTTTTGTAGACAACAATCCTTTGTCTAAATATATAGCCCCAATAATGGCTTCTAAAAAGTTACCATACATATTTTCTGAAATAGATTTTGTTTTATAATAAAAGGAAACGTTTTTAAAGTTTCTTTTTGCAATTTTGTTCAAGTTACTTCTACTAATAATTGCATCTCTTTTCAAAGATAGCCCTCCTTCTTCTTGATCTGGAGATTGTAAAAACAAACTCTCCGAAACTACGCTACTTAAAACAGCGTCTCCCAGAAATTCCAACCTCTCGTTATTCCAGTTTTTATTAAATGATTTGTGTGTTAGAGCTTTTTTATAAATTTTGTTCTCCTTAGTTGAAAAGCCTAAACATTTTTCTAGACTAGAAAAATTTCTTATTTCTAGGCCTAAAAACTTTTTTAAAATTTTAATTAGTTTTATTCTGTAAATTTTTTGAATAATGTTGAGGCATTGTGCCCTCCAAAACCAAAGGTATTACTAATAGCAAAATCAACATTTTTTTCTTGACTTTCGTTAAATGTTAGATTTAGTTTTGGGTCTATTTTTTCATCTCTCTCAAAATGGTTAATCGTCGGTGGTATAATGTTGTTCTTTACAGACATAATACACGCTATTGACTCTACCACTCCTGCCGCTCCTAGCAGGTGGCCTGTCATTGACTTTGTGGAGCTAATATTTAGGCTGTAGGAATGCTCGTTAAATAAGTCTAGTATCGCGTTTGTTTCGGCAATATCTCCCAGTGGTGTGGATGTTCCATGAACATTTATATAATCTATTTTGTCTCTGTTAATTTCTGCCTCTTCAATTGCCCTGCTCATTACATTTTTTGCTCCTAACCCCTCAGGATGTGGCGCGGTAATATGGTATGCATCAGCCGTCATTCCTCCACCAACTATTTCAGCATATATTTTTGCTCCTCTTTTTTTTGCATGCTCATATTCTTCAAGAACTAAGGCTCCTCCACCTTCTCCAAGAACAAAACCATCTCTATCTTTATCAAAAGGTCTTGATGCTGTTTTTGGATCATCATTTCTAGTAGAAAGAGCCATCATTGCATTAAACCCACCTATCCCAGGCTCTAAGACACATGCTTCAGACCCTCCTGCGATAAAGAGATCTGCTTTGTCCCATTTTATATTATTGAAAGCGTCTATA
>ENA-ORDR01001095-ORDR01001095.1-marine-metagenome-genome-assembly--contig:-NODE-1095-length-13057-cov-4.081433_pt1 | contig 13057 bp, 13 predicted proteins | sample MGYA00240993_ERZ508538 | MGnify/ENA primary metagenome ERZ508538 (study PRJEB26207, sample SAMN05421999) | marine metagenome | isolation source: Monterey Bay, California, USA | place: USA:Monterey Bay...
GTCCCAAGTCAACAAACCAACAGCAAAAGCTACAAAAATGATAGCCAACCACTGAACTCTATTCAATTTCTCCTTCAAAAAAACAGCCCCCAGAAAGATACTGAATAACGGGTTTATAAAATATCCTAATGCTGCGTCTAATGCATGGCCCGACGTTATTGCCCACACATAAAGACCCCAATTAATCGAAAGTAAAAATGCTGTTAAAATGGACGTAAGTACCTGTCTTGGATCTTTTAAAGCAGAGAATACATTCCTCATATTTCCACGTAAAATGATAATGATACCTACGATAGGTAATGACCAAATAATCCTATGCCCAATGATCTCTAGAGTCGGAATATGCGACATAGCTTTCATATAAAGAGGTAAAACTCCCCATAAAAAATAAGCAGATGCTCCATAAAACAACCCCATAGACGTATCATTATTCTTTTCAACAGATATTGAAGGACTCATGAATTACCTATACTTTCTCAATGGAATCTGATTTCAAACGTATAAGCTATCTAAAATCACTGTAGTTATGACGTACCCTAAAGAAGATTACCTAACAAGAGATACTCTAAATACTCAAATAAATAATCTTTGTTCCTTAGAGACTTTATTGGAAACTAAATAAATATGTCCAAGTTTTTTATTATTGACCCAAAATTTTTGGGTCCAATATACGCCATGGGAGCTATGTTTTGCTTTTCTTTAAATGATGTTTCGATAAAGTACTTATCCTCCGAGTATCCCTTACATGAAGTAATTCTTATCAGATCATCATTGAGTTTACTTTTTATTGTTTTATTCTTATTTCCCTTCAATGGTGGCCTAAGTGCAATTAAAACAAATCTTTTAGCTATTCATATTGTACGTGGCTGCTGTGTTGTCTTTGCCAATATGTTTATGTTTATGGGTTTGGCAGCTTTGCCAATAGCTGATGCTGTAGCTATATTCTTTGTATCTCCATTACTTATAACAATTCTTTCGATTATATTTCTGAAAGAATATGTAGGCATATGGCGGTGGATAAGTATTGGTATAGGGCTCTTAGGGGTCTTAATTATCTCAAGACCTGGCAGCTCTGCATTTCAAATAGCTGCAATATATCCTATGTTGGGAGCACTAAGTTATGCATTTTTACATATATTGACTCGAAAGATTCGAGCAACCGAAAGTGCCGCTACTATGGCATTCTACATCCAGTTTACCTTTGTTGTTGTCGCCTGCTTAATAGGCTTAACATTAGGTGATGGTCGTTTGGACATCAGTGATGACCCCTCACTTAGTTTCTTGTTACGTAAGTGGATCATTCCCAATCTTTGGGACTATTGGATTTTTCTTTTAATCGGGCTCGCAACAGCTCTAGGCGGGCTTTTAATTTCGCAAGCGTACCGAATTGGTGAGGCTGCGTACGTTGCACCTTTTGAATACATCGCACTACCGATTTCAATTTTCTGGGGCATAACAATATTTTCTGAGTGGCCAATTCTATCCGGATGGATTGGTATTTTTCTGATTTTATCGTCTGGCCTGTTTATGATATGGCGTGAGTCGCTAAAAAACAAAAAACACCTGCAGGATGTTTCAAAAATTAGGCAGTGATATTGTAAAAGTTGTATTTAGGAGGTTAAATGTTTTTCGAAGATTTTACTATGGATTTCGAGTTCCAAACTAGTTCAAGAAAAATTTCTAAAAAAGAAATTCTTAATTTTGCTCTCGAGTGGGACCCACAAAGTTTTCATATCGATGAAGTGGCGGCACAGCAATCACCTTACGGGGGTATTATTGCAAGTGGATGGCAGACACTTCTAATAGCATTTAAGCTTATTCTAGATACTAAACTTTTTAGTGAAAGCTCTATTGGTTCTCCAGGAATGAATTACGTAAAATGGATTTTACCAGTCCGTCCTGATAATAGTTTACAGGTTTTTGGTAAGGTCGTAAGCTATAAAAAATCTAAGTCAAAACCAGATCGAGGATTTGTAAATATAGCCTATAGCGTAATACGAAATAAAGACGAGTTAGTTTGCTCCTATGAGGCAACTCACCTTTTATGGTGCAGAAATAATTAAGCACCCAGACTTTATTGATCTGGGTACTTAATTATAGAAATTTAATTTTACTCTGAAACTTTCAGTTCTACTGCTCCGATACCAGTTACCTCATAAGATATAGTATCACCACTTTTCGGAAACATTGTCGCAAAGGTTGAACCAGTCATAATTAATTCATTAGCTTTAAGTGGCCGTCCACGCTTGTTAAGAAAGTTTGCAACCCAAGCAACCGAATTAAAAGGGTCACCCAATGCAGCTCCTGTGGTTGAAGTTTCTATTTGATCATTCACTGTTTTCTTTACAACAGTTTTATCAAACTCTAAGTGTTTCCAACTTTCATTTTCCTTTCCTAAAACTGCCCCTCCAAACCAACTATTATCTGAAACAAGTGAATTAACCTCTAAGTTGCTATAGTTGGCGTTACGATCATCTATTAGCTCAAACGATGTACTAACTGCTTTCACAAACTCTTTTACGTTCTCTGAGGTCCACAAATTTGAACTTTTTGGCATATCAGCACCAATTCTCACTGCTAACTCAAACTCGACACCTAAATGACCAAATTTAGATAGTTGGACAGTTTGATTACCATGGTAAATCTGCGAGCGGTAAAGGCGCCCAATACACGGATGGTCTAAACCTACCAGCTCTTGAATAGGTTTAGAAGTAAGGGCGAGCTTATAACCTACTACTGGCCCAAGTTTTTGTTCCCATTCCTTGATAAGGAACTCTTGGACAGTATATGCATCTTCTAGTGTTTCAACAGCATAACACCCGGGAACAGAACAAAAGTTTTTTCTTCGCTTATGTTGATCTTCTATCCAGTCTGCAGCATTTTTTAACTTCTCTAACTTTCCTTGATCCATTTTTTCACAAACCCTACTAAATATTAATTTATTAAAGATATTCAACTTCTATAAAACTACACGCGAATTCATTCCCATTAATTACATCGTGCTTTACACCTTTTCCTCTAAAGTAGGGTTTTCCAAGCTCAAGTTTGCTTTTACTAATAGTCTTACCGTCATCAATTTCCAGTATGCCCGAAAACATAGGTATGACAGAGTAATCACATCCATGTTCATGCCAACCCGTATTGTCTCCATAACCAGAAAATGACCACTCTGTTATTCGAGTAATATCGTTTTCGAGTAAAACCTTTCCAACAGCTAGTTTTTTTTGCCTTTTCATACTTAAAATCCTTTTTTTAAAATCTTTGTGATAAGAAATATTTTTAATACTTAATACTAGAGTTGCAAACGAAAACCCAAATTTCAACCCTTCTAATCAAGCTTCACATTAGACTGGAAATTAGTATTTTATTACTTAGTGAGAAATATATTTTTGTATGACATTAAACTTTAAAAATAATAAACTCCGGTATAGAGTTTCGTAAAATAAAATGGAGGAAAAATGAATTTACTTGGTAATTGGAACTATCCAACTTCAATAAGGTTTGGAATAGGGAGAATAAACGAGCTTCCAGAAATATGTCAACAAGTTGGTATAAAAAAACCATTGTTAGTTACAGATAAAGGTCTTTCTGATTTACCTATAACTCAAAAAACGTTGGAAATTATGAAAGCCAATAATTTAAACCCCGGTTTCTTTAGTGAAGTCGATCCGAACCCAACTGAAGAGAATCTGTACGCTGGTGTAAGACAGTATATAACTGGAGGACACGACGGTGTTGTAGCCTTTGGAGGGGGGTCAGGGCTGGATTTAGGAAAAGTGGTTGCATTAATGAGTCGTCAGAAAAAATCTATTTGGGATTTTGAAGACTTTGATGAGTGGGGGAACCAAGCGGACCCATCAAAAATTGCACCAATAATTGCTATTCCAACAACAGCAGGAACTGGTTCAGAGGTCGGTCGAGCCAGTATTATCACAAACTCAAAGACAAAAACTAAAAAAATTATTGCTCATCCAAAATTATTGCCGTCTGTTGTTATCTGTGACCCAGAGCTAACGGTTAGTATGCCTAAAGTTATTACTTCTGGAACTGGCCTAGATGCATTCGCACATTGTGTGGAGGCCTTTTCTAGCCCTCATTACCACCCAATGGCACAAGGAATTGCATTAGAGGGAATGCGTCTTGTAAAAAATTATTTACCACTGGCATACAAAGATGGTTCTGACCTTAGTGCGAGAGCAAATATGATGTGTGCGGCCGCTATGGGTGCTACTTCCTTTCAAAAAGGATTAGGTGCAATCCACGCCCTAAGCCATCCTATCGGAGCTGTACACAACACACATCACGGCACAACAAATGCAATCTGTATGCCAGCCGTTCTTCAACTCAATGCTCCAGCAATTAAAAGTCGTTTTGATTTGGTTGCCAACTATCTAGAAATTAAGGGTGGCTTCGAAGGTTTCTGTTCATTTGTTCAAGACCTTAATGATCACCTAGAAATCCCAAGAAAGTTATCTGATATAGGTGTTATTAACCCAAATATCCCTGAGCTAGCCTCAATGGCTCTTTTAGATCCTAGCTGTAATGGAAATCCTATTACGCTTACAAAAGAAAACACAATTGAATTATTTGAAGCTTGTATTTAACTAAATAACTTTACTTTGCCACACTACAAAAACAAAAATTAACGATTGGAACTTATCAACTTAATTAACTATGTAAACCACAACTCAATTTCCTATCTTGTGCAACATGCCGTCTGTAGGTGATCTACTTACAAGTTAATACTTTAAGGATTCTTAACTAATTAAATTTATTAAATAGAAAGCTTAAATGATATGTCTTCAAATCTGAAAGGCATCTGCCTAATACTTGTGACACTGGCATTATTTACCTCAATGGATTCGGTAGCAAAGCATTTAGTACAAAACTATCCCCCAATTCAAGTCATTTGGGCAAGATACTTAAGTCAAACAGTAGTTAGTTTTATCTTACTATCTCCAGTTTTGTACCGCATACTAAGAACAAAAAATTTCAAACTACAGATTCTTAGATCTGCATTGTTATTCACCGCTACAGTTTGTTTTTTTACGAGCTTAAAAACATTAAAACTTGCTGATGTTAATGCCATTTTTCAAGTCTCCCCAATTTTTGTAACTATACTGTCTGTGCTAGTCCTAAAAGAAACTGTCGGCCACCGTCGGTGGCTAGGTGTAGCCTTCGGGCTTATAGGAGCTTTACTAATTATAGGCCCAGGAACTGGAGTATTTTCATATACTGTTATTTTACCAATTATTTCAGCCCTAAGTTACGCAGCATACGTAATTTCAACGAGATATTTAAGCCAGGATGAATCCCCACTGACAAGTTTTGTTTACACAGCTTTATTAGGCTCCATTGCTGCTTCTATATTAGTTGTTCCGTCTTGGACACCAATAGAGTCATCAGACCTATTTGTATTTTCCGTATTTGGTTTGTTGGGTGCTACAGGCCACTTTTTGTTAATACATGCTTATCGAATATCTGAAGCTTCATTCTTAGCTCCATTTAACTACATTGGAATACTTTATGGTAGTTTATGGGGGTTTTATTTTTTCAATGAGGTACCCAGTTTAATTACAATTTTGGGTGGTTTAATAATTGTTTCGTCCGGTATCTATATCTGGTTAAGAGAACAGAAAAATAAATAGAGGATTCAAAATATCCCATTATTCAACAACATTTGTGGCCTAATGCTCATCAGGACTTATAAATTCTTAACTGTCATTTTGAAGGTACTTCCACGATGGTGATAGTAGCAACCAAATAAAGCTTATAATAAAAAGACCCGATAAAACCGTGTGTAGTAACATGGGGGAAGTTACAACTAGTAAGAAACCTGTCGCTAATGGCCCTAACGCCGCGCCGACATCTCGCCACGCTTGATTTCTAGCTAGAAGTTCAAGCTTACTACGCGTGGCCAATAAAGAAACTGCAGCGGGGAAAAGTGTTCCCAACGCTCCTCTAGCCAAAATAATTAGAATAGAGCCTATAATTAAAGACCCCATACCAACTAAAAGAAAACCCAAAATCACTAAGATAAGAGCAAAAATTAAAGGTACCTTCACACCAAAACTATCAGAAATAATGCCTGCTAACGGCGCACTAACCATCTCAACTAAGCGTCTCCCAGCTAAAAAAAACCCGCCCAACATTATAGCTGTCCCAGGATTAACAAAATCTAACCACATCAAAGAAATTGTTATAGTAAAAAGCCCATCAATTCCCAGGCCCATTAAAAAAATTGAGAGATCAAAACTATTAGGTGAAAAAAGTAGGTTATATTTTGTTTTTGTTCTTGGAGTTTTTATCTTTCGTAAAGGACTTTTAAGAGCCAAAGCAAAAGGTATGCATAGCAATGATATGCCAGCTAAATATAAGAAAACATCTTTAGCACCCACTTTGCTGGCAAGCCAAGTTCCTGCAGTCAACGCGAGTAACGGCCCCACTTGCTCTACAGCTCTACTTAACCCAACTCGGGTGGCGGTTTTACTACTATCCTCAACAGCGTAAGCTAAAGTCACTAATAACAACCCAGCATAAGATAAACCCCAAATAACACGAGAAATTATAAGTGCAGTAGGGCCGCTCAATAATCCGTATCCAGCAGTTGAAATTATAGCCATAATAGCTGAAACTAAGCATAAGTTTCGAAGTCCAATTGTTTCTGCTAATTGTACTATCCACCCATAAGTGAAAGTACGTATTATACGATTAACCGCTAATAGAACTCCAACCCACACCATGCTTACCCCAAAGAGGTAAGCATTTACAGGTAACACTACGTATAATAGCGCATCTCCTAGTAAAGACATTGATAACACTGATGATGAAAGCCATAGGTTTTTCCAGCTTGACTTTTGGGAAGCTAACATCGAACAGAGTTCCTGATAATTATACGGGAGTAAATTTAAAGTAGAATTTAAATACTAATTGATTATTAAAGGTTATACTACGGGCATTATTTTTTATTTACTTCATGTTTGGGGGGGGCAGTAATATTTATATCACCTTCGTCAAAATCATCACTCTCCAGAAATAAATCCACTGAGGCGGGTAATTTAAAATTATTTTCTATGGGCATCTCCTGCCAGCTAAGAGTATCTAGACTAGAGCAATTTGCACAAACAGAGGCCCAGTGCACATGGACCTGAGAACAGTTTTCGCAAACCCATTGAGATCCTCTAGATGCCTTTAAAGCCTCATTTAACAAACCTCTAACGAACTCATCATCTTCTCCCTCACCCTTACTAATAGCAGCCCTTATCGTGAATAAGCGGGCGGTTGGAACAGTTTGCACGATATCACTAATTATTAATCGGGCAGCATCAAAATCTTCTGATGAAACATACAATTCTGCGAGAAACAATTTTGTTTCGTTATGGTTAGCTTGCACACGTGACAAAGCTTTAAAGCTCTTTATTCGATAAGTGTGGTCTTCTTTTTCTGTTACCTCCAAAAATACTGTAGCTAAATCAGGATGAGGTCTGACTTCCCAAGCCTTTTTTAAAACACGTAACGCATTTTTTACCTTACCTCCTTCCATATAGCTTCTAGCAGCCATCGTTGCCGCAGGAATTAGGTCTGGGGAGAGCCTGTTTGCCTCAATCGCTGCCTCTCGAGCTTCAATATTCTTACCTTCAGCTAAAATACTTTTTGCCTCAGAGAGTGCTAACACCGCATCACGGCGACGATGTACGTCACGAGGTAAAGTTCCATACTTTAATTTGGCACTCAAAGTCCTTCGTGCTCCAGACCAGTCTTCTTTTTTTGCCTGGAGGGTTAGTAAAAAATCTTGGGTTTTCTCATGTTTCGGCTTTAACGAAAATGCTCTTTCAGCCAGCTTTAAAGCTAAATCAGTATCCCCTTCTGAAAGTTTCTGCTTCATAATGCCAATAACCCCAACAAAACGGGTCCGGTCATCTTTTAATAGTTTTTTATAAAACTCATATGCTTTTGGCTTATCGTTTAATGCTTCCGCTGCTTGAGCAGTGATTAAATTTGTTAACTCTGGGCGTTTTAAGTATTTTTCAGCTCTGGCAGCTTTTGTTACAGCTAATTTGCTCTCGCCTGAAGCCAAGGCGACCATCCCGTCAGCTAAAGCTTCGAACCCCTTACGTTCTCTATTTTTATAAAAAAACCTTGAAACAGCAGTTTCATCACCACTAACAAAACTAAAGATAGCATTTATAAGTCCAAAAAGTTTTAATAAAATCCAAAAAACAAAAAATATTACTGTAAATACTAGTAACACTATCAATGGGCTCATAGTAAATTCGAAATCGAACATGGATAACCTTATGAAACCACTACTCTGAAATAGTTCCCCAACTCCGATAGCGATGGCCGCTACTATAATAAAAAATCCAAATATCTTTATTAGATACAAAAGCATTATTTATCCTTGTTCTTCACTTAAAAAAATACTTATTTCAGTGATGGCCTTATCTACTAAAATCCAGTTTGTAGCCTGCTCTATCCACTCAGTTAAAGTTTCAAGCCCAGGTGTAGGTAAAGAATTTATTTGTTTCAACGCGTCTTCAAGCCTATCTTCCTTAATTAGTGCCTCCACTCTAGATAAAATTGCATCTGGGTCACTACCCTCTCGTGGCACAAGAGACCTTGTACCAAGTTTTTCTTTTAATAATGAAATGAGCCTTTTTTTTGTATCTACTTCTAAGGTATTTTTATGAATAGCTCGTAGGGAGTTTCTTGCAAGTTGTGGGAATACCCTTTTTAGCTCAGTTAGTGGCGTCACCCCTATAGGTGCTATTATCTGTAATTCTTCAGTTAGTTTGCTGTTATAAAAAAAATTAACCATTAAATCTTCAAATGGCATACCCTTTTGCACCCGATCTCTAATTTCTAAGAGCTTGACCTTAAAAGCTGTCTCTTCTTCTAACTTTTTTATTCTAATAGATTCTTTTTCTGATGAACTAACTCTACTCTCAATATCTGCAGACAATAATTGAAGTCTTTTCTCTAGTTTCCTAAGTACGTTAGTATTTTTAATTATAGAAATTTCATCAACATTAGATATAGCCGGCTGTTCATTTATCGAATTTGAAATAGAAAGAATTTGTTTAGATAAAGATGCAAACATCTCTTTATTAAATGTTTTATTTTCTGAGAGTGCCGTATCTGTATCTTCAAATTCTTTACCAATAGAAAGTATTTTTGAATTGAGAGCCATATTTTCAAGTTTTTGCTCCTTTAATTCAACTTGAAGTGTCTTAACTATACTTTTTAATTCACTGACCTCGTCATTAATAATTGCAGCCCTAGGGGCACGGTCCACAAAATAGAAAACCAAGGATATACAAATCATAAAAAAAATAACTGTCATAATTATGACAAATTGAAATTTGTTTTTCCCGGGCTTTCGTACCCTATTATCAATCTCATCTGGACCAATACTGATCAGATCTTCAGCCTCAATTATTGGGACCTCTTCTGGATTATTATGTTTACTTTTTTTAACCAAAACTTTCTCAAGACCCCGTTTTATATTTTGTTAGAGTAGTATTTGTGATAAACATATTCTGACTTCAACAAGTTTCAACATAAGATACTGTAGTTCGCACAAAAAATATAGCTTAAGAGTTTTGGAAGAACTCTTGAACTAGGTTAATAAGACTTTCCAAGTCTGGTCGTGGGCTAATTAAAACTTTTTCAAACTCATCATCCCTAATTTTATTCGCTATAGCCGAGCTCAAACAGATCGCCATTCTTGAAGACTTCATCGAACTTTTGAATTGCCGGGATAAAATTTCATAGCTTCTCTCAGAGAAAATAGGAACCAAAACAGGTCTCACATCTGACAGAAATTGAATTGCGTCTGGGAGCAGTTTCCTTGGTATCTGATCATAAATTATTTGAGATACTATGGTAATTTTACTTTCTTCAAAAGCCATTTCCAGATTGTTGGAAATATGTTTACCACAAAGGTATAGCAACGTCTTTTCTGAATCATTTTCTACCAGCCAAGTTTTTAAATCTCCTACATCTTTTTCAGTATGAGAAACTGACAAGCCACTCTTTCTTGCAACCTCAGATGTGTAAGCCCCTACACAATACACTTTTTTATCAGTTTTTTTGTTTAAATGCGTAAATGCCTTTACACCACTTTCAGAAGTAAAAATTAGTCCATCAAAAGGTTCTAAATTTATTTCAACTCTAAAGAATTTTATTTCTAGAACTGGAGAGATACAAATTTCCAAACTCTCTCCAAATTGTTTATCAAGAGCCTTAGCAAAGCGCCTAGATTGTTGTAAGGGACGTGTAATCAAAATCTTCATTAAAGGTACTTATAGATTGTGAGAAACATATCTCAATGATACCTCTGTAATTAAGCTTAAGCAACAGCGTGAAATAAATGGCCAAAACTATAACTATTTTAGGAATTGAAAGTAGCTGTGATGACACAGCAGCTGCCGTTGTCCAATTGATAGATGAAACCAAAGCAAATATTCTTTCTACAAAAATCTTTGGTCAAGAGGAACTTCATAAGAAATTTGGAGGGGTAGTCCCAGAAATCGCTGCCCGAGCTCATACAGAAAAATTAGATTATGTCATTGAAGATGCCCTTGAAGAGGCAGAATTCGATTTAAACAGTATCGATGCTATTGCTGTAACAGCAGGCCCAGGACTTATTGGAGGGGTTATGTCAGGGGTTATGTACGCCAAGGGACTTTCTATAGGTTCAAAAAAACCCCTTATAGGAATTAACCATCTAGCCGGGCATGCTCTAACCCCACGACTGACTAATCAGATCGAATTTCCATATTTAATGTTACTTATATCTGGTGGTCACTGCCAGTTTTTAATAGTTCATGGTCCAACACAGTTTACCCGAATTGGTGCGAGCATTGATGATGCTCCAGGCGAGGCATTTGACAAAGTCGCTAGGTTAATTTCATTACCTCAACCTGGGGGACCCAGTATCGAGGCCTTAGCAAAATTAGGCAACAGTATGCGATTTAATTTTCCACGCCCACTTATTGGTAGAGATGGGTGCAACATGTCATTTTCTGGTTTAAAAACTTCTGTCTTACGAGCTAGAGATAATCTGATAGAAGAGCAAGGCGGGCTATATACTGTAGACCAATCAGATATCAGCGCCTCTTTTCAGGAAGCTGTAAGTGAAATATTAATAAAGAAAACTGCGGTAGCGCTGGAAATGTATTTAGCAATAAATCCTGATAGTCCAACTATTTCGGTAGCCGGTGGTGTGGCTTCTAATAGCTTAATAAGGGATAATTTAAAAAAATTAGCTATGAAGTGTGGAGTAACCTTTATTGCACCACCGTTGGAGTTATGTACTGATAATGGTGCCATGATAGCTTGGGCTGGCATTGAATTATTTAGACTTGGGATAAGGGATGACCTATACTTAGGAGCCCGTCCAAGGTGGCCTTTAGATGAAAAAGCCCCAGCTTTGTTAAAGTATGGGAAAAAGGGGAGAAAGGCATGACAAAAATCTTTATTAGTGGAGCTGGTGCGTTTGGTGTTGCCCTCGCACTTTCTTTAGAGAAAACTCAAAAAAATATAACATTAATTACTCGTGCCCCAAGAACTTTGTCGAAAACCCGAAAAATAACAAACCTTCCAGGTGTTACTATACCAGAGTCTATTAATATCACAGGGGACTCTTCTTTGATAACACAAAATGATATACTCTTGTTAGCAGTTCCACTACAAAAGCTATCAAAATATTTACATGAGTTTGAGGGAAATCCTGGGATAGCAGTTGCTTGCTGCAAAGGCATAGATTTAAAAACAAACATAGGACCAACTGAAATAATAAAAAATACAATTGGATGCACTTCAGCAATACTTACCGGACCGAGTTTTGCGTCTGATATTGCAAAGGGTTTGCCAACTGCTTTGACCATAGCCACAAAAGAAATATCTGTTGGTACAAGATTACAAACCAATTTATCTACAGACACGCTTCGGCTTTATTTATCAACAGATCCACACGGAGCGGAACTTGGTGGGGCTTTAAAAAATATTATAGCTATAGCTTGCGGCTTGTGCGTAGGGGCGGGTTATGGTGAGAGTGCAAGATCGGCTGTATTAACAAGGGGTTTCTCTGAGATCTTAAGGATTGCCACAAAATTAGGCGCCAAAGAAAAAACACTCTATGGACTGTCAGGTCTTGGAGATCTAGTTCTAACTTGCACCTCACCGCAATCTAGAAATTTTTCTTATGGGTTTTGTATTGGAGCAAACACTCCGCCCAATACAAATGATACAATTGAGGGTATTGGTACAGCGCAAGCAGTGCTATCTATTTCGAGAAAGCATGGCCTAGAGATGCCCATAACTGAGGCAGTGGTCGATATTATTGAAGAATCAAAATCGGTGGAAAGTGTATTACACGGATTGTTAAATCGTCCATTAGGCAAGGAGTAATTTGATAAACTTTTGAGAAGTGTGTGATTTTAAAAATAAATCTTTTTTGGGAAATATCTTACGGAAAACCACACCTTCTTTTGTTACCTGACGTATGCAAAATGCTATCTTTCTAGTCGTCTGGTATGGATTGTTCATATTATAAAAACTCCATCAATTTAGTGGTGACATAGCTTTATGATCAACCAAATGACATGCAACTTTATGAGATAACTTTCGTTCCGTTAATACTGGCTCTTTTTCAAAACAGATATTTTTTGAAACGGGACATCTATTGGCAAAGCGGCATCCTATGGGAGGATTAATCGGATCGGGTGGATCACCAGGGATTAGTATTCTTTTTGTTTTTTTTCTTCGATTTCGATCAACACTAGGAACTGCTGATAACAAGGCAGATGTATAAGGATGTAAAGGATTATTAAACAAACTCAGCCGATCAGCATATTCTACAATTTTACCCATATACATTACTGCAACTTTATCACACATATGTTGGACAACACCCAAGTCATGGCTAATAAATAGATAAGTAAGACTATATTCTACTTGTAACTTTCTTAAGAGATTTAGAATTTGAGCTTGAACAGCAACATCCAAAGCACTTACCGGTTCGTCACAAATTATCAATTCGGGTTGGGTAGAA
>ENA-ORDR01001102-ORDR01001102.1-marine-metagenome-genome-assembly--contig:-NODE-1102-length-13028-cov-3.617327_pt1 | contig 13028 bp, 11 predicted proteins | sample MGYA00240993_ERZ508538 | MGnify/ENA primary metagenome ERZ508538 (study PRJEB26207, sample SAMN05421999) | marine metagenome | isolation source: Monterey Bay, California, USA | place: USA:Monterey Bay...
TTGGGTTTTTCCTAATTCCCTTATGTTCGGATGTCATGGAATCGCTGAAAGTGAAGAAATTACAATTGATACGAATGAAATTGAAGACGCTAGGTGGATTGGAAAATCAGAGCTTCTAGATATTTTTGCAGGTTTAAATCAAAGTATGTTTCCTGCACGAAAAGGATCAATAGCTAATTTCCTTTTGGAAAAATGGCTTTCAGATCGCTTACATGACTGAATAATGTAATTTACAAAATACAGCGCTTAAAACCGTTTCTCGTCTGTAGGGTAAACACCTAGTATAGACAAGCTATCGGTAAAATAACCTAATTCTTCAAGCGCTCTAGCAACGTTTGCATCATCTGGATGCCCCTCAATATCCGCATAAAATTGCGTTGCAGTAAAAGAACCTCCTACCATATAACTTTCAAGTTTGGTCATGTTTACACCATTAGTGGCAAACCCTCCCATCGCTTTATATAAGGCGGCAGGTATGTTTCGAACCTGAAAAACGAAAGTTGTCATTAATTTATTATTTCCTCGGCGCTCTAAATTTGGCGCCTGTGACATTACAAGAAATCTCGTAGTATTATGCCCGTAGTCTTCTATGTCTTGTGCTAGAACTTCTAAACCGTATATTTCGGAGGCAAGTTTACTCGCTAATACGCCTTCGTCTAATCTTTTAGAAATTGCCAATTTAGCTGCTGCGCCTGCACTATCTGCCGCAGCATCAGCTCCTATTTTATGCTTGTCCAAAAAACGTTGAGCTTGGGGTAATAAAACCAAGTGCGCCTTAACAGACTTGATATTTTCTAATTTAGTACCTGCATTTGCCATGAGTGAGATTCTTACTCTAGTGAAGCATTCATCAATTATGTGCAGACCTGATTCTGGTAACAGACGGTGGCTATCAGCGACCCTGCCGTATGATGAGTTTTCAACAGGTAGCATAGCAAGTTCTGCGTCACTATCACGCACAGCACGCAACACATCACCAAAGGTTTGGCAGGGTAAAGGCTCCATATCAGGCCTGTATGCAATGCAAGCTTCGTGGGAGTAAGCTCCTAAAGCTCCTTGAAAGGCGATCCTGTTTGTCATTTTTATCCGATTTTGGTTTATTTTCTTGTACGTATATACCTTACACCTTGCATAATCCCAATGGAAAAGAGTAGATATCGCGCAAATTCAGGCAAAAGGTTAATTCTATGGATACAATGACGGGGACGAAGGTGTTAGGCGGCTTTTGTGGAGCTCTCTTAATTTATCTTTTGGGAAATTGGGCAGCTGAAGAACTATATCATGTTGGTGGAAGCCACGGTGGCGATTATGCGGCGGGATATGCCATTGAAGTTGCCGAAGCTGAAGTGGAGGCCGAGGATATGGAGGATGAGGGGCCGCAATTTGCTGAGCTTTATTTGGCGGCAGATATAGACAAGGGCGCCAAGGTTTTTGGAAAATGTAAAGCTTGTCATAAGTTGGAAGATGGCTCAAATGGTACAGGACCTCATTTATATGCTGTGGTTGATCGGGCGGTGGGCTCAGTAGACGGATATGGCTATTCGGGGGCCCTCGTAGCAGTCGCTGAAACATGGTCTCCAGAAAATCTAGACGGTTTCCTTGAAAACCCAAAAAAGTATGCTGCCGGAACCAAAATGGGTTTTTCTGGATTAAAAAAGCCAGTAGATCGGGCTAATCTGATAGCGTATCTTGCTACAGTCAAATAGCTCATTTGAGCATTTATAATTTCTTGTTCAAATAATTAGGGGTGATTTATTTTTATTTAATTGCCTTGATCCCCTTGAAACCCCCTGATTGATCCATAAAACTTAGGTATGGATCAATCAGGGGGTTTCCAATGAAAAAACGGTCTGGAAAAGAAAACGTCCGCGCTAAAATTGGCAGAAATCTGTTTTCACTCTTCATTTTGAATTCGCTGGTGACGCTGTATCTAGTTTTTTTACTGGGTGGGGTAGTCTGGGCGAGTGAAAAAATAACAAAATCACACGGTTTTAATTTTTTTGGAGAACTAACTTATCCAGAAGATTTCTCTCACTTAAAATATGTAAATAAAGATGCACCTAAGGGTGGAGATATTTCTATTTGGAGTATGGGAACCTTTGACTCGATGAACCCCTATACAAGAAAAGGAAGGGCTGGTGCACTTGCTTCAGCACCTTTTGAGTCGTTATTAGACGGTACCGCAGATGAAGTGGGTTCACTATATGGTTTGCTTGCTGAAAGTATTGAATACCCAGAGGATCAATCATGGGTGATTTTCAACATAAGAGAGGACGCGCGCTTCTCGGATGGGACATCTGTTTCTGCTGATGATGTAAAGTATACTTTTCAACTGTTTTTAGACCAGGGATTGGCTAGTTATAAGGCAATTTTGGATCAAGTTGTGAAAGACACAGAGGTTTTAGGTCCCAAAAAAATAAAATACTTTTTCAATCCTGAAGCATCAAAGCGAGACGCGATACCAATCGTTGGGGGCTTGCCTGTTATGTCCAAGGCATGGTTTGAACAGACTGGTGCTAGGCTAGATGAAAGCAGAATGGAAATTGCAATTGGTTCTGGACCATATGTTATGGAAGAGTTTGAAGTGAATAAACGCATTACTTACAAACGAAATAAAGACTACTGGGGGATTGATCTGCCATTGATGAAAGGAAGATCAAACTTTGATACTATAGAGGTTGAATATTTTGCTGATAGTAGTGCAGCATTAGAAGGTTTTAAATCTGGAGAGTATACGATGCGTATTGAAAACGTATCGAAAAACTGGGCGACTGCTTATGAGTTTCCTGCTTTGAATGAAGGTAAAGTTATTAAAAAAACGCTTCCCGACGGTGGAATTGCAACTGGGCAAGCGTTTGTTATGAATTTAAGAAAATCAAAGTTTTCGGATCCTAAAGTTCGAGAGGCAATAGGTTTACTTTATAATTTTGAATGGTCGAATGAGTCTCTATTTTATGGGCAGTATGCTCGTGTGAATTCCTTTTGGGAAAATTCTGATTTGGCTGCAGAAGGTACACCGAGTAAAGGTGAATTGGCCTTATTAAAACCATTGGCGGATGATTTGCCTCTTGGTATTTTAGATGATGCAGTAGTAACTGCTTCTGTATCAGGTTTGAGGGCATTAGACCGAAAAAATCTTCGAGCAGCTTCGAAGTTACTTGATGCTGCTGGTTGGGTAGTTGGTGATGATGGTCTCCGAAGAAATTCCAATGGAGAACTGTTCTCCCTTGAAATTATTGAGCGCAGCCCAGCATTTGACAGAGTTATTTTACCGTACGTCGATAATCTTAGGGCGGCAGGTATCGATGCTAAATATGAAAGAATAGATTCGGCACAATTTACCGACCGCAAGCGAAATTATAATTTTGATATGCTTACAACACAACATCCAATGTCTTTAGAGCCGTCTTCCAATTTAAAACAGTATTTTGGCTCTGAAAATTCAGATGTATCGATTTTTAATTCCGCGGGCGTTAGCAACCCGGCTATTGATTCACTAATTGAATACGTGATTAATGCAGAAAACAAAGCTGAATTGAAAACATCTGTTAAAGCCTTAGACCGAGCATTACGAGCGCTTAGGTTTTGGGTGCCGCAGTGGTATAATAATACTTACCGGGTCGCGTATTGGGATATGTATGAACATCCTGATGAAATACCGCCTTTTGACTTGGGTTATCTTGATTTTTGGTGGTTCAATACAACCAAGGCTGAGGTGCTTAGGTCATCTGGGGCCTTAAGGTAGTTTATGGGCGCATATATTATTCGCCGACTTTTATTAATATTCCCAACTTTACTGGGAATATTAATAATTAATTTTGCTCTTGTACAATTTGTTCCAGGCGGACCAGTAGAACAAATTCTGGCTCAAATCGAAGGTGAGGGTGATGTTTTTGAAGCCTTTTCTGGGGGAAGCAGAGAAGTAGGCAATAACAATGATGGATCTTACGCTGGAGCTCGAGGTTTGCCTGATGATTTTATTAAAGAACTTGAGAAGGAGTTTGGTTTTGACAAGCCACCAGTTGAGCGTTTTTTAAATATGCTTTGGGATTATATGCGGTTTGACTTTGGAGAAAGCTACTTTCGCTCCATAAGTGTCGTTGATTTGGTTGTAGAAAAAATGCCTGTTTCGATTACTTTAGGTTTGTGGTCAACTCTTTTAGCTTACCTAGTTTCCATACCTTTAGGCATCAAAAAGGCGGTGACCGATGGCAGTGATTTTGATACTTGGACTAGTGGAGTAATTATACTCGCATATGCTATTCCGGGTTTTTTATTTGCGATATTGTTATTGGTTCTTTTTGCCGGCGGGTCTTATTATCAAATTTTCCCACTACGTGGATTGACTTCGGAAAATTTTGAAAATCTATCTGTAATTGGGAAAATGAAAGATTATTTATGGCATATAACTTTGCCAGTTCTCGCTTCATCTATATCTGGATTTGCTACTCTTACATTGCTTACGAAAAATAGCTTTCTTGATGAAATCCAAAAACAATACGTGATCACGGCAAGATCTAAAGGTTTGAAAGAAAAACAAATTCTTTACGGCCACATATTTAGAAATGCAATGTTGATTGTTATAGCAGGATTTCCAGCAGTTTTTATAGGTGTATTTTTTGGAGGTAGTTTAATCATTGAAACAATTTTCTCTCTTGATGGTCTTGGACGCATGGGTTTTGAGGCTGCAGTCGCACGTGATTATCCAGTAATCTTCGGAACACTTTTTGTATTTGGGCTCATTGGGCTCATAGTCGGAATATTATCTGATCTAATGTATGTTTTTATTGATCCGCGTATTGATTTTGAAGGGAGACAAGGCTGATGCGGATCTCTGCTCTTAATAAGCGCAGGTGGCGTAATTTTAGAGCAAATAAACGTGCTTATTGGTCGTTGGTTATTTTTAGCATCTGTTTTGTTGTTTCACTTTTTGCTGAGCTAATAGCAAATGATAAACCTATCCTTGTGAAGTATAGGGGTGAATATTTTTTTCCTATTGCCAATTTTTATCCTGAAACGGCTTTCGGAGGGGATTTCAAAACGGAGGCGGTCTACAGAGATCCTGAAGTTCAGTGTCTCATTATGTCTGGGGGATTGGAGAACTGTTTTGACTCGCCAGAAGAAATTATGGAGGCAATTTCCAATACCACGTTTGATTTCAATACACCGTCATTTGTACAAGGGTATTCTTTATGGCCGATTATTCCATATTCATATGATACCCCAGTTGATCGCCCTGGCGCAGCTCCACTACCTCCGAACAGTCAAAATATTCTTGGAACAGATGACACCAAGCGAGATGTTTTAGCTCGGGTGATTTATGGATTTAGGCTCTCGATTGTTTTCACGATCATAGTCACAAGTTTGGCTAGCTTGATTGGTATTATTGCAGGCGCTGTTCAGGGTTACTTTGGTGGTAGAACAGATTTACTTTTTCAGCGATTTATTGAAATTTGGTCTGGCGTTCCTTCATTGTATATAATCATAATTATGTTTGCGATACTTGGCCGTAGTTTTTGGTTGCTCGTATTTTTGTCGGTTCTATTTGGCTGGATGGGACTAGTGGGTGTTGTAAGAGCAGAATTCTTGCGTGCCAGAAATTTAGAATATGTTAGAGCCGCAAAAGCGTTAGGTGTTTCAAATTGGAAAATTATGTTTAAACACATGCTTCCAAATGCCATGGTGGCTACTCTTACCATGCTGCCATTTATTGTGACAGGAACGATTGCTAGTTTGGCGGCTTTGGACTTTCTCGGTTTCGGTTTGCCGTCCTCGGCGCCTTCCTTGGGAGAATTAACTTTACAGGCAAAACAAAACATTCAGGCACCATGGCTAAGCTTTACTGCATTTTTTACATTTTCAATAATGTTGGCCTTATTAGTGTTTATTTTTGAAGGTGTGCGTGACGCATTCGACCCTAGAAAGACCTTTAAATGAATCCTATTCTAAGTGTAACAGATCTTAACATTAGCTTCTTGCAAGATGGAGTAGAATTTGGAGCAGTTAACAATATATCGTTTCAGGTTAACAAAGGTGAAACGGTCGCTTTAGTTGGAGAAAGTGGGTCGGGAAAATCAGTAACTGCACTAAGTACTGCTGCTTTATTAGGAAAATCTGCTTCAGTTAATGGTAAAATAACTATTGATGGAAATTCAGTTGCCTCAAACGATGAAAGGGCGTTGCAGAAACTGAGAGGGAACCAGGTAAGCTTTATATTTCAGGAACCCATGACATCGCTTAATCCACTGCATACCATTGAGCAGCAGTTATCAGAAACGGTATCGCTCCACCAAAACTTGAATAAAGAAAGATTGCGAGAAAATTGTATAAGTCTTTTAGAAAAGGTAGGAATAACCGACATTAAGTTGAGGCTAAATGCCTATCCGCATCAATTGTCTGGAGGTCAACGACAGCGTGTTATGATTGCGATGGCGATAGCAAACCGTCCTAAAATACTGATAGCAGATGAGCCTACCACAGCTTTAGATGTTACAATTCAAGCCCAAATTTTGAATCTTTTAGAAAGTTTAAAAAAAGAATTTGGAATGTCGATGCTTTTCATTACACATGATCTCAAAATAGTCAGGCAAATAGCTGATCGCGTTTGTGTGATGAATGCTGGGAGGATAGTTGAGCAAGGAACCACCGATAGTATTTTTGAAAAGCCTAAGCACGAGTATACAAAAAAGCTTTTGAAAGCAATATCAGCCTCGGGCCCAAAACCAATATCTTCAAACTCTAAGGTAATTTTGCAATCTGAAAATGCCAAGGTTTGGTTTCCTGTTTATCAAGGTTTCTTGAAGCGGACAGCAGGTCATATCAAAGCTCTTAATGCTGCGTCTTTTGAGGTAAAAAAGGGTGAAACATTGGGAATAGTAGGTGAAAGTGGCTCGGGGAAATCAACTATTGCTTTAGCTCTTATGAGATTAATTGAGTTCGAGGGTAAAATTTATTTCGATGGTAATGACATTGGTTCATTAAAAACACGAGAATTACGACGAATACGATCTGATATGCAAATTGTATTTCAAGACCCTTTTGGATCACTGTCACCTCGTATGACTTGTACGCAGATAATAGCTGAGGGTTTAGAAGTCCATCAGTCAGCAAGTTTTGAAGATACCCAACTTTTAGTAGATGACGTAATGCGAGAAGTTGGTTTGGATCCAAAATTTAAAAATCGATACCCCCATGAATTCTCTGGAGGTCAAAGACAAAGGATAGCCATCGCTCGCGCCATGGTGCTGAAGCCTAAACTAGTTATTTTGGATGAGCCTACTTCGGCTTTAGACAGAACGGTACAATTTCAAATAGTAAAGTTATTAAAGCAACTACAAGAAAAGTATGGGTTAGCTTATATATTTATCAGTCATGATCTTGCAGTTATTCGTGCCATGTCACATCGGGTGCTTGTAATGAAGCAAGGTGATATAGTTGAGAGTGGTTTTGCAGAGCAAATTTTTCAGGACCCAAAAGTATCCTATACCCGTGATCTTATGATAGCAGCTAACAGCTAGCCTGGCGAAATTATATCACAACTTATGTTTCTATTTTTAAGGCGTTTACAAGCTTGTCCTGCCTTCCTTTCGGATAGACCAAGGAAAGTTGCTCTAAACCCATATTTATTTTTGACTACTTTTCTTAACGAACCCTCTAACGATATCATTTCTGACAAGGCTGTTTTTATAAGTATTTTATCAGCAGTAAATCGATTTGGGTAAGTGCCAACATCAATACCCCAATCTTTTTGCCCAGATGATGTAAGGCGACTGATCGTTTTTGGGTATTTAACTGTTTCGATATTGTATGCAGGCTTGGGCTCAGAATTATATGAAATATTAGTGTATACCTCAGACGATTGCTCCACTAGCTTACCTGATAAGTGGGCCTGCTTTAGAGCAGAAAAAATATCAGATTTATATGAATTATTTGACACCAATATGTGAGTTTCACTATTTCCGGGACGTATTTGAGGACGTAAGCTTTTAGAGATAGTTGTTGATGGAGAAGCTGTCGCTATAGCCCTGTAAGAGGGTGGTTTTGGTTTTTGAATCTTAACGTGTCTAGGGGCTTTTTTGAAGCCGAGATCCATTAGTTTTGCTACTTGTGCATTTCTAGTAGTTGTGCTTCTTCCTCCAAAAACCGTAGTGATAATCCTCTCACCATTTCTATTGGCGGATGCAACCAGATTAAAACCAGCTGCCCTTGTATAACCAGTTTTAATACCGTCTGCCCCACGATAGTGATTTAAAAACCTGCGATTAGTGTTGCGGACCTGAGTGGATCCAGCAAAGGCAGTTGTACGAGCAAACAAATGGTAGTATTCAGGAAAGTCAAAAAACAAGTGACGACCTAAAATCGTCATATCATGTGCAGTGGATAAGTGCCCAGTCTCTGTTAGCCCATGAGCATTTTTAAATCTAGTCCGGCTCATTCCAATCGCTTTGGCGGTTCTGTTCATTCTTCGAGCGAAGGCTGCCTCTGAACCTTCAATAGCTTCACCTAGTGCCGTTGCTGCATCATTTGCAGACTTAATAGCAGCTGCTCTTATTAAATATCTCAATTTTACTTTTTGCCCAGATCTTAATCCAAGCTTAGAGGGCGGCTCGGATGCTGCGTGACGCGATATTTTTATTTTTTTATCTAATGATATTTCACCATTCTCTATAGCTTGAAAAACTACGTATAATGTCATCATTTTTGTGAGAGAAGCTGGATGCAACTGTTTATTGGCATTTTCAGAATGTAAAATTTTACCACTGCGTACATCCATTACCATGGCCGCATACTTTTGGTTTGCCAATAAAACCATGGGTGCGGTTACGCAGAACAAAAAAGAGAGTAATATAGCACCGACCCGCGCCGGCGAAACTTGCCTTCGTCTCAAGTGATTTTCCTTTACTGCCTCAGTTAGCCTCTCCGGGCTGTTGGCTGATATGTAACAATATTAGGATAAGTTCGTCAAATAAACCATTAAAATTTAAAGATATTTTTTTAAAAATACCACATATTGTGTGCTCACGGTAAATCACCACAACATCTAATGCATTTAAATGCTCTATTAAGTAAAATTTTAGTCCCTTTTCTATAGAGAATTTGTGTCTATATATACACCTATGCGAAAATAACCTTAAATCTGACTAAAAAATTTTTATCGGAACAAATGATGTCTGAAAAAAAAGATGATGATGAAGACCAGGAACTGTTGGTCAAAGCTAAGCCAAAAACAAAGCGGCCGCCGCTCTATAAAGTTCTATTACTGAATGATGACTATACTCCAATGGAATTTGTAGTAATGATTTTGGAGAAGTTTTTTGGTCTCACTCATGCACAATCTTTCGATATCATGATTACAGTTCACAAAAAAGGCTTGGCTGTTGTTGGCGTTTTCAGCTATGAGGTTGCCGAGACAAAAGTGGCGCAAGTAATGGATTGTGCTAGACAGCATCAGCATCCTTTGCAATGTACGATGGAAAAAGAGTGAAATCTTTCTATTAATAATTATTGGAAATTTTAATTTATGTTTCCTGAACGCATAGAATTTTTACAGAGAAAATTTGGCCTTTTATTTTCCCAAGATGATAAAGTGATTTTTTTCAATCCAGAGTCAGTAACTCACTGCTTATCTCTTTCTTTTGATAATTTGGTTACATATCAAACGTTTTATCCTGTTGTGGATCAACTCGAAACAGCAGGTATAAAATGCGTTCAAAATATTTCGCAACAGAAATTTAATCTAGCAATAATTTCAATACCAAAATCAAAAAAGTTGGCTAGGCATTTAATTTATTTGGCAACAAAAGCCGTTCCTGAAGGTTTGATAATTGTAGATGGAAACAAAACTTCTGGAATCGAGTCAATAATACGCGATCTAAAAAAACGAACGAAAATTGCAAACGTTATTTCCAAGGCACATGGAAAAACTGTATGGTTTGAAACACCTGCAGATTTACAAATCTATGAAGACTTTCCAATAGTGGTAGAGGGTAGTTTTGAAACTCAAGCTGGAGTTTTTTCTTCAGACGGAATTGATCCAGGGTCTGAAATATTAGTAGATGCTGCAGCTCAAGATTTATCAGGAGCTGGGGCTGATCTAGGAGGAGGATGGGGTTATTTAAGCGCCAAAGTGCTGGAAACAAATAGCATTAGTGAATTACATTTTATAGAAGCTGACTTCAATGCTCTAAATTTAGCCAAAAATAATGTCAATGATCAGAGGGTGAAATTTTATTGGTGTGATGCACTGAAATGGGACGCCCCAAAACTTTTAGATTTTATAATTATGAATCCTCCATTTCACTACCTGGGTAAAGCGATGCCAAGCCTTGGAGTTGATTTTATAAAAGTTGCCTCGCGTAATTTAAAAAAATCTGGTACGCTTTGGATGGTTGCGAATAGACACCTACCATATGAGGATGCGATTAACGATCACTTTTCTTCTTTTGCTGAACTTTCAGGGTCAAAAAAATTTAAAGTGATACGTGCGAAACCCAAATAAATTTATAGCTTTAGGAAACCATAAGATGTCTTTTTCAATTGATGGAAAAACCGCTATTATCACAGGAGCGGCAAACGGAATCGGAGCTTCTATAGCTCGTCAATTTGGCGAAAATGGTGCCAACGTTATGTATGCTGACATTGACGAAAAATCGCTTAAAAAAGAGTTAGGTGAAACTGCTGAAGATAGTAATGTTAGATATTTTGCGGGTGATTTGCGGGAAAAATTAACTTTAGCCAATCTTCTTTCTGCAACGGTAGATGCATTTGACCGAGTGGATGTACTCGTTAACGCTTCGCGTCAAATGGCAACTACCGATCCGTTGGATATGGATGATGAAACAGTCGAAAAATTACTACAACAAAATTTAATGACCTCACTAAGATTATCGCAAATGGTAGCAAAGCGGATGATAAAACAAGATGAGGAACAGGATCATGAGTTTGCGGGTACAATTATAAACCTTTCTTCTATCGCAGCTCGGTTAACTCAGCCGGAACTTCTAGCTTATTCAATTTCAACAGCAGCATTAGAGCAAATGACGCGGTCAATGGCTGTGGCACTCGCTCAACACCGAATAAGAGTAAATGCAGTGTCGTTTGGATCTGTTATGTCTGCTAGTTTGCAGGATAAATTAAGAGAAAACCCTGATTTCAGAAAAGAAATTGAAGCCCACACTCCCGCTGGAAGAATTGCTCCTGCGTCTGATGTAGTTGAGGCGGTTCATTTTTTAGCCTCTAATGCGGCTGGGTTTATTACTGGTCAGGTTATTAATGCTGATGGGGGACGAAGCTTAATAGATCCTGTTTCTATTGCTGCACACTAGGTTTTTGACTTCTTGATAGTTTTTACTGTTCCATTGACACTTTATAAGTTCATAGCCAATGTTTTTGGAAGTTGTTTGGAGATTTTCTGTTAATGTTTGAAACTGAAAAGGCGCTCGCTAGTAGTTGGTTTAAATCTCTCAGAGACGAAATTGTTAGTGCATTTAAAAAAATTGAAATTGATCATTCCTCTGGTCCATTTTCAGACAAGGCACCAGGTGTCTTTGAAGTTAAAGAAACTGAGCGTACTGCTGATGATGGTAGCAACGCTGGAGGCGGAATAATGAGCGTGATGCGGAATGGCCGAGTATTTGAAAAGGTTGGTGTAAACGTATCTACTGTCTATGGGGATTTAGGACCAGAGGCTCAAAGAGCGATGGCTGCGCGAAAAGATATACCTGGGATAAAAGAAGACCCGAGGTTCTGGGCAAGTGGCATCAGCTTAGTGGCCCATATGCAAAACCCCCAGTGTCCTGCTGTTCATATGAATACAAGAATGTTTTGGACTCCTCACGCCTGGTGGTTTGGTGGCGGGTCTGATCTCAATCCTTGTTTAGAGTTTGAAGAGGACACCGCGCATTTTCATGAAACCCTTGAGAAATTCGTAGAACCTCATGGGGCTGGTTTGTATTCTGATTTAAAGTCTTGGGCTGACCAATACTTTTTCATCCCGCATAGGAACCGGGCTAGAGGTGTCGGTGGAATTTTTATGGATGACCGTTGCACTGGACATTGGGAAGCTGATTTTAATTTAACTAAAGACATTGGAAAGGCATTTTTACCTGCTTATCTTCCTCTTATAGAGAAGCGCAAAAATGATATTTTCTCGGATTTTGACAAAGAAAAGCAGTTAGTACATCGTGGTCTGTATGCTGAATATAATCTTGTTTATGACCGTGGAACAAAATTTGGATTAACAACTGGTCATGACGCAGATGCTGTTTTAATGAGTTTACCTCCAATTGCTAAATGGCATTAAGCTTTAATCAGATACTCTTCTTTATTTGATTTAAAATTGATACAGGTTTAGTTTATATCACATGCTTCATACTTGGTGGTTTCTATGTCGTTAATTGGCGAACTTAAGAAGGTCTTGGGTGATCAAAATGTGCTTACTGGTGCTGACAAAGAGCGGTATTCGTCAGACTGGTTAGGTCAATATAGTTTTGAGCCTTTATGCGTTGTTCGTCCAGCTTCTACCGAAGAAGTGTCTAAAGTCGTAAAATTAGCCATTACCTTTAAAGCAAAAATAGTTCCTGTAGGTGGCAACACTGGTCTCAACGGAGGTACATATTCAGATGATGCTATTTCCATCTCTATGGAAAGGATGAATAAAATTCATGAAATTCGATTAAATTCGAAAATTGCTATCGTTGAGGCTGGAGTAATTCTAACGAGTTTGCATCAGGTCGCAAACGAAAATGATTTAATGTTTCCGCTTACGTTTGGTGCTCGTGGATCGGCGACTATAGGTGGTGTTTTGTCTACAAATGCCGGGGGTTCAAATGTGCTTAAGTATGGTAATACTCGTGATCTAGTCTTGGGCGTGGAAATTGTCTTACCAAGCGGTGAAATAATGAATCTGATGTCTGAGTTGCACAAAGATAATTCAGGCTACTGTTTGCGAGATCTAGTTATTGGAGCTGAGGGTACGTTAGGGATAATAACACAGGCTGTATTAAAACTTTTTCCGAAACCTAAAGCTT
>ENA-ORDR01001105-ORDR01001105.1-marine-metagenome-genome-assembly--contig:-NODE-1105-length-13000-cov-2.480229_pt1 | contig 13000 bp, 13 predicted proteins | sample MGYA00240993_ERZ508538 | MGnify/ENA primary metagenome ERZ508538 (study PRJEB26207, sample SAMN05421999) | marine metagenome | isolation source: Monterey Bay, California, USA | place: USA:Monterey Bay...
GAAGATGAACGTATTGCAGGTAAAGCATTTGATTTTTATGGTGGTCAAAAATTTGCAGAACCATTCATTTCTGTAGCTGGCTCAAGTGCTGATGATTATCAGCATGTTGGAAGAGCAATTATTGATACTGTTTCTCGTGATCTTACTACATTACTAGCAAATGGTGAAATTACTGCTGAGGAAGCTCATGAAAGGTTCATTACAACTGTTCAAGATGAACTTGACTTTCTATAGACTATAATTTTTTAAAGCAGGGTTATTGCCCTGCTTTAAATTTTTTAAAATAAAATAGAATGACAGCATTAACAAATAAGAGAAGATTTAGATCTGAAAAAATAGCACCTTATTTTTTTATTTCGCCATTTTATATTATTTTTACAATTTTTTTTCTTTTACCTACTATAGCTTCTTTTGTCTTAGCTTTTTATAAATGGAAAGGCGTTAAAGCACCTAAGCCTAGAGGGTGGGGGAACTATGAATATTTATTTTTTAAGGACCAAAATTTTTGGGAGATTTTTCAAAATACTATTTTTTACTCTGCAGGCAGTGTATTTATTACAATACCTCTAGCACTTCTATTAGCACTTGCTCTTAATAATCAAAGTTTAAAATTAAAACCTTTTTGGCGCTTAGTTTTCTTTTCACCAATTGTTACATCTGTCGTTGCTGCCGCATTAACATTTAAGATGATACTCAATAGTGAATTTGGTCTGCTTAATTATGCTATAAGTTTTATTGGTATTGAGCCAATTAATTGGGTAGAGTCATCATCTACATCTAAGTGGTCGGTTATGATGTTAGTAGTTTGGAGATGGACGGGGTTAACCTGTATTTATTTTTTAGCTGGATTGCAGTTTATTGACAGAACTTTATACGAAGCCGCTAAAATTGATGGAGCCACGGCTTGGCATCAATTTTGGTATGTTACACTTCCTCAATTAGCTCCAGTAACATTATTTGTTTGTATTATTGTATCTATTGGCTCATTTCAAATATTTGAAGATGTATTTGTTATGTATAGCGGTAATGATGTTCCTACTCACGCTAAATCAATGGTTGTATATATTATGGAAAGAGGATTTCAGCAGCTAAAATTAGGATTTGGATCTTCTATAGGTGTATTCATGTTTGTATGTATTTTGGCAATATCATTGTTCCAGTTTAGATCTTTTGCTTCTAACTTAGATCAAGATGCTAAAAAAAGTTTTATCGAAAGATTTTTATCTCCAATTATAGATTTCATAGCTAATATCTTTCCCATCGAGTCTGGTAATTCAAATAAAAAATCTTTATCTCCAATATTTGGGAAATTATCATTAAATATTAGCATAACAATTATTGGTCTAATTACTCTTATACCTTAAGCTTTTATGCTTACATCTTCAGTGAAATCTACAGCTGAAATTATGGCATGGCCTCCAATTATTTGGTCTAAAAACCCTAACTGGGAAAATGTGACAAATTTATTTACTCAATATCCTGCCAACCTATGGATTTATAATTCTTTTATTGTAGCAATAGCTGTTACTATATTAACTGTTTTTTTATGTACATTAGCGGGTTACGCTTTTGCAAAATACGATTTTAAAGGAAAGAAAAAGTTATTTATTTTTATGGTTGCTACAGCCATGATACCTTTTCCAATTATCATGATCCCACTTTATGTTCTGGTTGGAAGAATGGGTATGAATGATACTTTACTTGGATTAATAATTCCTTTTGTGGCACCTGCTATTGGTATTTTTATGATGAGACAGTTTATAACATCTGTACCTGATGAACTAATTCAAGCTGCTAGAGCAGATGGTGCAGGAGAGTTTAGAATTTTCTGGCAAATAGTTGTTCCTTTAGTGTGGCCAGGTATAGCTACATTATCTATTATTACTTATGTTAATTCATGGAACAGTTTTTTATGGCCTCTTATTATCTTAAGGGATGATTTAAATTACACAATCCCTCTTGGTATGACAGAAGTATTCGCTTTAAGTGTTGGTCAAGAGCCACAATACGGACAAGCAATGGCATTTGCAACGCTAACAACAATTCCAATTATATTTATTTTTTCTTTTGTTCAAAAATATTATATTGCTGGTTTATCAGCTGGTGCAGTCAAAGGATAAAATGGATAAAATTAAATGGGGTATTATAGGTCCTGGAAGTATAGCTAATAATTTTGCAGACGGTTTAACAAGCTCTTACTCTGGGCAATTGGTTGCTATTGCAAGCAAGAGTGAAGATAGAAGAAAATCTTTTGGAGATAAATATGAAGTTCATGAAGATTTTCGTTTTCAAACTTATGATGATATTATCAATTCAGAACACATTGATGCGATTTATATATCAACCCCTCATACTCTACATGCGGAGTGGACTATTAAAGCTGCAGGTAAAGGAAAACACGTGTTGTGCGAAAAACCTGGAGCAGTAAATTATAAAGAAGGTCAAAAAGTTATTGATGCTGTTGATGCAGCAGGTGTTTTTTATATGGAAGGCTTTATGTATAGATGTCATCCACAAATTCCAAAATTAATTGAACTTATAAAAAGCAAAACGATTGGAGATATTAAATCAATAGAATCTTCATTTGGTTTTGATATGGGAAAAACTATTCCAGAACACCGTTTATTTAATAAAGATTTAGCAGGTGGAGGAATATTAGATGTTGGCCTATATCCTATTTCTTTTTCAAGATTAGTTGCTGGCGCTGCATCAGGGGATAAATTTTTAGAACCTGAGTTTCTTAATGCTGAAGCAAAAATAGGAGAAACAGGAGTTGATGAAATTGCTCACGCTAATATTAAATTTAAAAATGGAATAGAAGCTAAAGTTTCTTCAGCAATAAGAGAAAGTATGAAAAATAATGCAATTATTGGAGGTGCAGATGGATCAATTGAATTACCAGATCCATGGACGCCTGGTCGAGATGGTGGACCATATCATGCTAAAATAATAGTTAATAAAAATAATAAAGAAGAAATTATAGATGTGAAAGGACCAGAGCATCTTTTTTTCTTTGAAGCTGAACTTGCCAGTCAAAGTATTGCAAAGGAAAAAGTTCAAGCACCACATCCGGCAATGAGTTGGGATGATACATTGGGGAATTTAAAAGCTTTAGATCAATGGAGAGATAAAGTTAATTATAAACTACCACAGGACGAATAATGAAATACGATAAAATTGAAGGTTTAGATAAAGATATATCAAAATTAATAATGGGTAATGACAACCAAACTTATTTTGATGAAGCGGCAAAATTATGGGATCACTGGATTGAAGTAGGAGGCAATGCCTTTGATACTGCTCATATCTATGGAGGTGGCTCTATGGAAAAGTTATTAGGAGAATGGCATAGAAAAAGAAATAATTTAAAAGATTTGGTAATTGTTGCCAAAGGAGCTCATACGCCTAATTGTGATCCAAAAAGTATTTCATCTCAATTAACAGAGTCTTTAGATCGTTTACAAACTGAAACTGCTGATATTTATATTATGCATCGAGATAATACAGACATTCCAGTTGATGAATTTATTGATGTCTTGAATGAGGAGAAAAGCAAAGGAAGAATTAATATATTTGGAGGTTCTAACTGGACACTCGAAAGATTTAAAGAAGCAAATAGTTGGGCAGATAGTCATAATAAGAATAAGTTCAGTATTTTGAATAATAATCTTGCTCTATCAAAAATGATTAATCCTTTATGGGCTGGGTGTATTTCTTCAAACGATGATGATATTTTAGATTACCTTCAAGAAAATCAAGTAGCTCACTTATCTTGGTCAAGCCAAGGAAGGGGGTATTTTCTTCCAGATGAAATTACACAGAAGATCGAAGATAAAATTACCTCAGATGAATCTTCATGGAGAAAACCAGGTGAACACTCTAGTGGTCCATTAAGCTGTTATGACAGTGAAGATAATAGAGAAAGAAAAAAAAGAGTTTTTGAATTAGCATCTAAAATGGGCGTTGATAGTCAAAATATTGCAGGAGCTTGGCCTATTCACTTAAAATTTCCTTCTTTTGCTCTTATCGGTCCTAGAACAATTGATGAGTTAGTCTCTAGTTTAAAAAATCTTGAAGTAGAACTATCTGATGATCAGGTAAATTGGCTGAACTTAAAAGGCTAGTTAATCTTTCCATCACTTTTACCCTTGTTTAAAATAGGTTCTATTAATTTTGATAAATTCGAAGGATTTTCTCCTTTCTCGATTTTTTCTAAAATCTCTACAGCCATTTTACCCATTTTTGTTAGAGGGTGACTAATAAAAGTAAGGTTCTGTGAACTTAAATAATTATCATGATCATTGTAACCTACTATTGAAATATCTTTTGGATTATTTAGTCCTCTTTCTTGGCACTCCTGTAAACATCCTATAAAGTATTTATCGAGGGAACATATTATTGCTGTTGGGGGCGTTTTTAAATTCAATAATTTTTTAGTCAATTCTATTCCAGTCAGCGTCGTATCCTTAAGTGAGTCTTGATAATAATGCGGATGAAGTTTTAAATTATTTTTTAAATGAAAATTTTCGTATGCTTTTTTTCTTTGATAGCCGTAATTAAAACTTCTATGGACATTTAATAAAGCAATTTTTTTATGACCAAAAGAAAATAGCCTTTCCATTAAAATATTTATACTTTTTTCATTATCCATATCAATCCATGCATAATCAGTTTTTGAAGATGACCTTCCCCACGTAACGAAATTTATTTTATTTTTTTGCAAAAATTCTATTCTTTTGTCATTTCTTTTAGTTCTATAAAAAACAAATTTATCTACAAGATCAGCATCAATGAGTTTTTGATAATAATTAAATTCATCTTTTTCATTAGTAAAAAATTTGAAAATCAGTTCAGTTGATTTATTTTTTACTCCTTGTGTTAGGCCAGCTAAAAATTCAAGTAACACATAATCTTGTCCATGAGGACTAATCGTGGTTATAAAAGCAATAGTGTCTGGTTTTTGTGAAGCTAATCTTCTTGCATTAAGATTTGGAAAATAGTTATATTTTTCTGCAGCTTTGATTATCTTCTCTTTTGTTTTTGTGGATATATTGCTGTGTCCATTTAACGCTCTAGACACTGATGTAACAGATAAGCCTATTTTATTGGCAAAATCCTTGATATTTATTCTTTTTTTAGACCTCATACTCTGATTGTTTATAGAAGTTATTGACAAAAATGCAACAAATTGAGTTGACAAGTAAAACGTTTTACTAAAAAGTTAAATTAATTTAATTTTCAGGAGGAAAAAATGAAGAAATTAATTTCTATTTTATTTTCATTAATGCTTCCTTTATCTTTCACTTCTGCTTCTAAGGCTGGTGGCCATATGGAAGCCGAAGTAATTCACTGGTGGACTTCTGGTGGAGAGCAAGCAGCAATAACAAAATTTGCTGAAGCATGGGAAGGTATGGGCGGTACTTGGATTGACACTGCTATTACTGGTGGTGAAAATGCAAGAGGAACAACTGTTAACAGAATTATTGGAGGAAACCCTCCAACAGCTGCGCAGTTTAACATATCAAAACAATTTGCTGATTTAGTTGAGCAAGGCCAACTTCAATCTTTAGAAGAAGTTGCATCAGCTGAAGGTTGGAGAGATTTTATTTATCCACCAGAACTAATTGAAACTTGTGAATATGACGGAGAATTTTATTGTGTTCCTGTAAATATTCATAGCTCTCAATGGATGTGGGTTAATAAAGATGTTTTTGAAAAAGTAGGAGTACCAATTCCAAATACTATTCAAGAATTTGTTGACGTAGCTCCAAAAATACAAGAAGCTGGTTATATACCTCTAGCATTAGGTGGTCAGACATGGCAGGAAAGTCTAATGTTTGGTGTAGTTGCTTCATCAACTCTTGGTTTTCCTCACATGGCAAAACTTTATAGAGATAAAGATGTAGATGCATTTAGAGATGGTAAATTTGAATTAACTCTTCAAACTTACAGAGATTTAAATAAATTTATTGATGAAGGTGCTCCAGGTAGATTATGGAATGATGCTACAGCTATGGTTGTTGAAGGTAAAGCGGCAGTTCAAATCATGGGCGATTGGGCTCGTGGTGAATTTGCTGTTGCTGGAAAAGAAGCTAAAGTTGATTACGATTGTGTAATTCCAGGTAATGTTAAATATGTAAGTTTAGGTGGAGATGTTTTTGTGTTTCCAAAAAATTCAGATCCTAAAGTTAAAGACATTCAGTTAAAAATGGCTAGCATGATGGTTAATCCTACAGTTCAAGCTGATTTTAATAATGCTAAAGGATCACTTCCAATGAGATTGGACGTTGATACTTCTGCTGCAGACGCATGTATGCAAATGGGACTTGATTTAATCAAACAACCAGAAGCTATAATGCGTGAAAGTGATGATTGGAATTCTCCAGCATTTACAAATGCTTGGGATGATATTATTTCTGAATTCAGAAATGATCCAAATTACTCAGTAAGCGCTGCAATGGATGATCTTGAAGACGTCTTAACAAGTGGGTTATAAAAAAAAATAATACCAAGGCAGGATATTTTCCTGCCTTGATCATTATTAAAAAAATTTACAAAATGAATTTTACTAAAAATATAGCTGCAAAAATTGCTTTGTTGCCAATGATTATCATTTCTCTGACAGTATTTGTTGGCTGTATAATATATTCATTTGTTTATTCTTTGACAGGATCAAAATTAATTCCAGCTTTAAACTATGTTGGATTTTCACAATATGAGAGATTGTTCAAGAGTAGAAAATGGGATGTGGCAGTAGAAAATATATTTATCTATGGTTTCGTTTTTACAATTAGTTGTCTTGTAATTGGTTTTTTATTAGCAGTATTGATAGATCAAAAGATAAGAGGAGAGAGCCTTTTTAGAACTATATTTTTATACCCTTACGCTATGTCATTTGTTGTGACTGGTTTGGTTTGGAAATGGGTACTTAATCCAACATACGGTATTGAGCATTCAATGCATTTATGGGGCTTTACTTGGTTTGAATTAGATTGGTTGGTTAACAGAGATCTTGCAATTTATGCTGTATGTATTGCGGCTGTCTGGCAAGGGGCAGGGTTTGTTATGGTTTTGATGTTAGCTGGTTTGAGAGGTATTGATGAGGATATCTGGAAATCACTAAGTATTGAAGGTATCCCAAAATGGAAATCATATATTTTTGTGATACTGCCTATGATTAGACCAATGGTAATAACTTCCTTAGTTTTAATAGCAGCAGGTGTAGTAAAAGTTTATGACTTAATTTTAGCACTCACTTCAGGGGGGCCTGGTTATTCTACAACAACTCCAGCCATGTACGTAATGGAGAACTTTTTTAGCAGAGCAAATCTTGGCCAAGCTTTTGCTGCATCAATAATTATGTTTATTAGTGTCGTGTGCATTTTAGCTCCTTGGGCCTACTATGAATTTTATTTTAGAAATAAAGAGGCAAAAGTTTAATAATGATATCAAATAATATCGAAGCATCAGGTCCAAGACCAAAACATTTAACAATTGGAAGAATTGGTCTTTATTGTTTTATAATAACGTGTGCATTATTTTTTTTAATGCCTTTATATGTGATGATTATAACTTCTCTAAAGGACATGGATGAAATTAGATCAGGTAATCTTTTATATATACCACAAAAATTAAGTTTTTATTCCTGGCCCAAAGCGTGGTCAGAGGCTTGCACTGGTTTTATATGCGAGGGGTTAAGACCTGGATTAATAAATTCTCTGAAAATAACTATTCCAAGTGTAATAGTGTCCGTAACATTAGGTGCAATTAATGGTTATGCTCTTGCTTTTTGGAGATTTAAGGGTGCTTATTTTTTCTTTGGTCTTTGTTTGTTTGGCGCATTTATACCATATCAAGTTATGGTGTATCCTTTATTAAAAATAGAAAGTGCGATTGGAATTTATTCATCATTACCAGGTATAATATTGGTCCATACTATTTTTGGTATGCCGATTTTAACTCTTATTTTTAGAAATTTTTATTCAAGCTTACCAATAGATTTATTCAAAGCAGCAAGAATTGATGGAGGTAATTTTTTAAAAATTTTCTTTTATGTTATCATTCCTATGTCTACTCCTATAACAATTGTAGCAGTAATCTTGCAAGTTACAGGAATTTGGAATGATTTTTTATTAGGTTTGGTTTTTGCAGGGAGAGATAACCAACCTATGACAGTTTTATTAAATAATATTGTCCAAGTAAAATTTGGAGTAGTTGAATATAATGTTGATATGGCAGCAACAATATTAACTTCAATACTTCCACTGGCGGTTTATTTATTATCAGGGAGATGGTTTGTAAGAGGTATAGCTGCAGGAGCAATAAAGGGGTAAGAATGAATAATAGTGTAGAAGTAAAAAAACTTTCTTTTAATTATGGAAAAGTAGAAATACTCAAAAATCTTGATTTAGATATTAAAGATGGTGAGTTTATGGTTTTATTAGGCCCATCTGGTTGCGGTAAAACTACTTTATTAAACTGTATTGCTGGACTCTTGGATTTAGATGATGGTCAGATTATCATAGAAGGTGATAATGTAACTTGGAAAGAGCCTAAAGATAGGCATATCGGCATGGTTTTTCAATCTTATGCTCTTTACCCTAGTATGAGTGTTGAAAAGAATTTATCTTTTGGTCTTCGAATGTCCAATACTCCAAAAAATATTATTTCAGAAAAAATTGATAAAGCATCAGAATTGCTTCAAATTAAAGAACTTCTTCATAGAAAACCTTCTCAATTGTCTGGTGGACAAAGACAAAGAGTTGCAATTGGTAGAGCTTTAGTAAGAGATGCAAAAGTTTTTTTATTTGATGAGCCTCTAAGTAATTTAGATGCCAAACTTAGGGCTGAGCTAAGATATGAGATAAAAAAATTACATAGAGATTTAGGTAATACAATGATTTATGTTACGCATGATCAAATCGAAGCAATGACTTTAGCTGATAGAATTGCTGTTATGAAAAATGGTGTAATACAACAACTTGATAGTCCTAAAGAAATATACAATAAACCCTCAAGCTTATTTGTTGCTGATTTTATAGGCTCACCCAGTATGAATTTCTTTAAAGGAAAATTTATATCTTCAAATAATTCATTTGCTCTTAATAATTCTTTAATAAATTTAAATAATTATCAATTTGAACATAAGCCATCAGATCAAACTGACATTGTTTTTGGAATTAGACCAGAAGATATTAGTGTAAGTGTTTCTAAAGAAAGTATGGAATTTAAAATTGAATTGATTGAACCAATGGGTGCAGACACATTAATATGGTTAAGTTTTGAAGATACTCCATTTTCTGTAAGACTTGAAGGTTCATCAGAATATAAATTAGGTGATGTAATAAATATTAAGTTTGATATAAAAAGATCCTCAATTTTTGATAAAAAAACAGAATTAAGACTTTAATTTTTAAATTAGGAGCATGTAAATGAATAAACAGGATATATCAGTTCAGTTATATACAACAAGAAAGTTTCAACCTTATCCTCTAATTCTCAATTTCATTAAAGAGGCTGGAGTTGTTAATCTAGAATTATTTGGCCTAGAATCAATGAATATTGATGAATTTAAAAATATGATGGAGTCAAATAATATCACTTCACTTTCTACTCATGTAGGTTTTGAGGCACTTCAAGATACAAAAAATATAGTTGAAAGAGCCAAAAAATTAAACATTAAGCATGTTATTGTGCCAGCACCTCCTGCAAAAAAAAATGGTGATTTTAGTAATACATTTGAGATGACTGAAGAAGAGTGGACTGCCTTTGGCAAAAATTTGTCATCTTATGTAAGTCAATTTGAAGATGAGGGTTTAACACTTGGTTATCACAATCACTCTTATGAATTTATTGCTCTTCCTAGTGGAAAATTTCCAATAGAGTGTATGATGGATCAAAACGAAAAATTAAAATTTGAAATTGATTTAGGATGGGCAGTCGCTGGTGGAGCAGACCCAAAAAATTGGATAGAGAAATACTCTAATAAAATTATTGCTTGTCATCTTAAAGATTTTTATAGCAAAGAAAAAGATATGCTTGATCACGACAATCAGTCAGCGATTGGTGATGGATTTATTGATTGGAGTGATTTAATTTCTTCAATTAAAAAAACTAACTGTGAATTATTTGTCTTAGAGCATGATGACCCAAAAGACTATAAGGAATACATCTCAAGATCTATAGAGAACTTAAAGGATATATAAAATGCGCGTTGGTATAATTGGTTGTGGAAATATTTCAGAAACATATTTTGAATGTCAAAATCTATTTAATAATTTTACTATAGTTGCTTGCGCTGATATTAATATTGAAGCAGCTAAAAATAGTGCAGAAAAATATAATGTTAAAGCATTTAGTGTAGATGATATTTTAGCTAATGACGATATTGATGTAATAATTAATTTAACTATCCCTTCTGCTCATAAAGAAATTATAGTGAAATCATTAAATGCAGGCAAACATTGTTTTAGTGAAAAACCGCTAGCTATGAATTTTAGTGAAGGTTTAGAGATTTCTGAGTTAGCAAATTCTAAAAACTTGTATGTCGGTTGTGCTCCAGATACTTTTCTTGGTGCAGCTGGTCAAAAAGCTAGAAGTTTAATTGAAGATAAGAAAATCGGAGATGTTGTTTTAGGTACTTTTAATCTTATGTCACATGGTATGGAGCACTGGCATCCAAATCCTGATTTCTTTTTTAAGCCTGGTGCAGGACCGGTATTTGATGTTGGTGTGTATTATATTACTCAACTTGTAAATCTCATCGGCCCTATAAAATCAATTAGTTCGTTAAGTGGCACTGCCACTCCAGAGCGTACTATTACAAGTGAACCAAGAAATGGAGAAAAAATAAAAGTTGAAACTCCAACAACATTAATGGGTACTCTTGAATTTCATAACAATGCTAAAATTCAGTTTTTTTGTTCTTGGGATGTATGGAAGCATAAACATTCAACAATAGAATTATATGGATTAGAGGGATCTATGATTGTGCCCGATCCTAATTTCTTTAGTGGAGATATTTTAATTTCTCACAAAGAAGAAGACTGGCAAGTTATAAATAATGATAAAATGTTATTAGGCATACCTAATAAAACGGATAATAATGGTGATAAAATTGCAAATTACAGAGGTATAGGTCTTTCAGATATGATTAATGCAATAAGTAATAAAAGACAATCTAGGTGCTCTCTAGATTTAGCTGTTCATGTATTAGAGGCCATGGAGGGTATAATTAAGTCCTCTGATGAAAGAGTGATTTATAATATGAAAACTAAGCCAAATCAGCCTGTTTTTTTAGATGATAGTGAAGTGGTTAAATTAAAAAAATAATTTAATTTGTTATTTTTTTATAACTGGACTCATTTTGAGAAAGTAATTTTTTATTAAATTCAAATAAATTATAATCAACAGTTTTAAGCATTGAATTAAATTCAGATCTTTTTGTTACAACTAGAGAGATATCAGCAACTAAAAGATCAATAACAAAAAATCTATCTTTTGATTTTTTCACTCTCCATGTCACTTGTATAGACCCCGTATCAGAAAAGATTTCCATATCAACCAAGGTGACTTTATTTTTTTCATCATAGTTTGAATTTGTTAATTGATATTCTTGATCTGAGTAACCTTGCATCATTGAAGAAATATTTAGTGCTAAATGTCTTTTAAAAAGTTTTATATATTCTTTTTTTACTTCTTTTGATGCGCCATTCCAGCTTTTGCCTGCAACAAACTTTGCTATTCCAGTACCTGCAAAATTATTATTTATTGTATTTTCAACCATTAAAAATTTATTTTCATTTGGAAGATTATTATTTTGATATGCTGATATGATAATATCTATTTCTTTATTGAGCCAATCTTTAGCCTCATTAGCTTTAGCACTAGAAGATATTAAGATTAGAAAGACAAATAAGATTTTGATCCGATGCATTATTCAAATTCGATACTAATAAGCGGCAGAGGAGTTAATACATCGTCATCAGTGTTCATAATAGCAGCTTTTCTATTTTGATAATATGAACTTCTAACGGCTGCGTAATAATCTACTGAATTGTCTCTTAATGCATTGACTTCATCAATTATTTGAGAGCGTTGGTCAATTGCATTTGCTGCTGTTTTAACAGGAATAGCCCAAGCTTGACCTTGTGATGCAGCATAAGCATTTACTGGGTCAGTCATCATTGTCATAACCATTCCAGTTGTATCTCTTACATTTGAAGGTCCAAACAGAGGTAAGACAATATAAAATCCATCACCAACTCCCCATGTCGCAAGAGTCTGACCAAAATCTTCTTCTTTTTGATCAAGACCAATATTATCAGCAACATCAATTAAACCAAAGACGCCAACTGTTGAATTAACTAAAAACCTTCCTGTTGACTCTGCAGCATTTTTACCTTGACCTTGAAGTAACTGATTTAAAGCAGCTAGCGGAAGTTTAAGATTATTAATAAAATTACCTACTCCGCTTTGTATTGGTGAAGGTAATTTTTTATAACCTTTTGCAACTGGCTCAAGTACTATTCTATCAGCTACATTGTTAAAGCTGAATATAGCTCTATTAATACCCTCAAGTGGATCATAAATCTCATCTTCAAAGGTTGTTGTCTCAAAATCTGCAGAACTTGTTTTTACTTCATCTGAGGCAGCACCAAAAATACTAGGGCTTAAAGCTAAAATTAAAAAAGTTAGTATTACATGTATTAATTTATTCATTTAAAATATTATGTTTATGTACTATTTATATAGTTATATTATTAAATATTACATAACTTTTATAGCTAAAATATGTCAGTGAATATGGATAATTACTTAGAATCTCTCAACGAATCGCAAAGAGAGGCTGTTGAAATTACTTCAGGATCCACTTTGGTTCTTGCTGGTGCGGGAAGTGGTAAAACAAGAGTCCTTACTTATAAATTGCTCCATTTGCTGATAAAAAAAATATTGACACCTAATCAAATTTTAGCTGTAACATTTACAAATAAAGCAGCAG
>ENA-ORDR01001106-ORDR01001106.1-marine-metagenome-genome-assembly--contig:-NODE-1106-length-12973-cov-3.090183_pt1 | contig 12973 bp, 12 predicted proteins | sample MGYA00240993_ERZ508538 | MGnify/ENA primary metagenome ERZ508538 (study PRJEB26207, sample SAMN05421999) | marine metagenome | isolation source: Monterey Bay, California, USA | place: USA:Monterey Bay...
TTATTAGAACTTCATACCGTCTCACCAAGTGCCGGATATACGCAGGAAGATGTGATTCAACTTGCTTATATTATGACTGGATGGAGTCAAAAATATAGTAAGAAAGGGCTCGAAACAGGAGATGTTTGGTTTGACCAAGATAGACATCAAACTGGAGAAAAAAAAGTTTTAGGGATTAAATACAAAAATGATGCAAAAAGGGAATTACCCAGAGTTATTCATGATTTAGCAACACACCCAGTTTGTATAAAATTTGTTTCAACGAAATTATGCCGACATTTTATTACTGATGATCCTACTGAAGAAATGGTTAGGCCAGTGATTGATGTTTGGAATAAATATGATGGAAATTTAATTGAGATACAAAAAGAGGTTGTTAGACAAGCTTACAAATATAGAGATTTAACATATAAGTTTCAGGTTCCAGAAGTTTGGTTAATGCAACTTTCTAAAATTTTTGATTTAAACATACCTCTTATACCATTTCGAATGAACTATGATTTTAAAAATAAACCCTCCCATAGTCAAAGACGATTATCTTGGTGGCTTCGTGAAATTGGGCATTCACCTTACCGCCCTAAACAACCAAATGGTTGGAGTGATTTTGAGGTAGACTGGGTATCACCAGAACTTTTATTAAGACGACTTTGGTTTTCATCTAATATTTTACCAAAAATGATTAAATCAAAAAACTATAATCATGATTTTACTTTGGAATGTTTGAAAAAAAATTTTGATGATTATGAAAGGATGTCTTTACTTATAAAAAATTTTAATTCCGATACCAAATTAAAAGAAGAATCTGACATGATTAGCAAATATGGTATAATTTGTAATTTACCAGGAGTACTTAAAGCATGAATTGTACAAGAAGAAATTTTTTGGTTGGTGCTTCTTCAACATTATTTTTTTCCGGTTTCTATCCTAAAATAAGTTTTGCAAATATAGAGAAAAAAAATCTTATCATAATATCTCTTCGTGGCGGTATGGATGGTTTAACAGCAGTTCCAGTTATTGGAGATAAAAGATTAAAAAAATTAAGAAAACAACTAATCTTAGAAAATACTCTGAAATTAAATAGTGATTTTGCCCTACATCCTAAATTAGAAATTTTTCATAAACTATGGGAAAAGGACAAAGCAGCTTTTGTTCATGCGACCAACATTCCTTATACAGGAAGATCACATTTCGATGGACAAAATTTAATGGAAACAGGTGCCCATACTCCCTATCAAGAAAAAACAGGTTGGTTGGGAAGAGGTTTGTTAGCTTCAGATATTATTGGAAAAGGATTAGCAATATCTCTACCAATGCCTCTTTTGTTAAGAGGAGTACCTCAAAATAATAACTTTTTTCCTTCACCAGATTATGTTCAAACTAAATTAATAGACGCAATTCATAATGAGTTTACTGGTGATCATAATGAATTAATTAAATCTACTTTAAGTACAATTAAAAAAAGACCTTTATCAATGCAAATCGCAACAAATTCAGATGATAGAAACAATTTAGCTAGAGAAGCTGCTAAACAACTCAGAGATCCAAATGGTCCTAGAGTGGCTGTGTTTGAATTAGATGGGTTTGACACACATACTGCTCAAGGAGGGAATAATGGAGCTCATGCGGATGAGCTTGAAGAGGTTAATAATATTGTAAAAATTCTCTATGAAAATTTAGGCTCATCATTTGATAACACCTTAATCTTAACTTTAACAGAATTTGGTAGAACAATTAAACAAAATGGAGGTTTTGGTACCGAGCATGGGTATGGAAGCGCTATACTTATGGCAGGAGGTTTGCTTAAGAAATCTCAAGTTTATACCGATTGGCCAGGCTTAAAAAAGAAAAATTTATTTGAAGGAAGGGATTTAAACTCAACAATAGATGCTAGAGCGGTTTATAATTCTGCAATGTCTATCTGTTTTAATAAGGATCCTGAGTTTTTAAAAAGAGAAGTTTTTTGGGGTGATGATCTTCCAGATTTAACACAAGATTTATTTAAGATTTAGAAATAAATAATTTTTTTTGTTTTTTCATGATAAACGATCATATGATTTCAGAAAATTTTGAAAAGCTTTTTCAAGCTGCAAAAGATGTTAGAGATAATGCCCATGTTCCTTATTCAAAATTTAAAGTAGGCGCCGCATTTCTTACAGAGGACAATTCAATTATTGCGGGGTGCAATGTTGAGAATGCAGCATACCCACAATCTCAATGTGCAGAAGCAAGCGCAATAGGAAATCTTGTAGCAAAGGGTTTTACAAAAATTAAAGAAGTAGTTGTGATAGGTTCTGGAGATTTACTTTGTTCACCTTGTGGAGGTTGTCGACAAAGATTAAGAGAGTTTGCAGCACTTGATGTAAATATTCATATGTGTAATGTTAATGGACATATTAAAACATCAACATTAGAAGATTTACTTCCTGACTCCTTTGGTCCAGAAAATTTATAATGCATTCTTCTTCAAAAGTTTTTTTAGAAACAACAAATACTCAACCAGAGATTGCAGTTATTCTGGGATCAGGGTTAACAAATTTTTTTGAACCACAAAATATTATTAAAGAAATACCGTATACTGACCTTCCAGATTTTCCTCAACCTACAGTAAAAGGTCATGCAGGAAAATTAGTTTTAGGAAACATAGCTGATAAAAAAGTAGTGTGCATGTATGGTCGTTCTCATATTTATGAAGGTCATGAACCAAACAGTCTCGCAAAACCAATTCGTGTATTAAAAGATATTGGGTGTAAACTTTTAATTGTTACTAACGCAGCAGGAAGCCTTGATGAAAAAATGCCAGCGGGGAGTTTAATGGCTATATCTGATCATATTAATTGGAGCGGTTACAACCCTTTGATTGGAAAAAACCAAGATGAGTACGGACCTAGGTTCCATGACATGAGTGATGGTTACCATAAATTTTATCGTGATCAGTTGCATGGAATTGCCAATAAAACTAACCAACAAATTTTTGAAGGAATTTATTGTATGTATTCTGGTCCAAATTTTGAAACACCAGCTGAAATAAATGCACTAAAAGTTATTGGTGGCAATGCTGTAGGTATGTCAACAGTACCGGAGGTATTAGTTGCTAATCATTGTAATCTACCAGTTATAGCAATTAGTGTTATCACTAATTTAGCAGCAGGAATGAATAAAACTAAACTTAGTCATAAGGAAACACTCGAAAATGCCAGTCTGGCTGAAAATAATATTCTTCAATTAATTAAAAACTTTATTACAGAAGTGACATTTGATGATTCCACAGGAAATAATTAGAAAAAAAAGAGATAAGAAAGTTCTTTTAAAAGAAGAAATTTCTTTATTTGTAAAAGGTCTAACTGATGGATCTTTTTCCGACTCACAAGTTGCGGCGATGAGTATGGCAATTTTTTTAAATGGTATGATCCCTGAAGAAACAGTTAATTTAACTGAAGCAATGACTACTTCAGGGGATACGATTAATTGGGCTGGTGTTGTTGATACTGATTTAGTTTGCGATAAGCATTCCACAGGTGGTGTGGGAGATAAAACAAGTCTTATTCTTGCTCCTATTTTAGCAGCTTGCGGATTATTTGTTCCAATGATTTCTGGAAGAGGTCTTGGGCATACGGGTGGAACATTAGATAAATTTGATTCGATACCAGGGTACAATACACAGCCAGATTTAGATACTTTTAAGAAAGTTGTAAAAGAAGTTGGCTGTGCAATTATAGGTCAAACTTCAAACTTAGCCCCTGCAGATAAAAAACTATATTCAATTAGAGATATAGTGGGAACAGTAGAATCTTTACCGTTAATTACATCGTCTATACTATCTAAAAAAATTGCATCAGGTTTAAAGACATTAGTTTTAGATGTTAAGGTAGGGAATGGATCTTTTAATAGCACTATAGATATAGCAAGAGAATTATCCCACTCACTTGTTAAAGTAGCACAAGGTGCTGGGCTACAATGTGAAGCAATCATAACAGATATGAATCAAGTTTTAGGGAAAAGTGCAGGGCATATTTTGGAAATGTCTGAGTGTATTAATTTTTTAAAAAATCAAGAAAAAGAATCAAGACTGGAATTAATCACATATGAGTTAGTAGCCTCAGTTTTAATGATGTCCCAAAACTTCTCAAAACAAGATGCTATGAAAAAAATTAATACTGTAATATCAAATGGTCAAGCAGCAGAAAAATTTGAAAAAATGGTCCATGCTTTGGGAGGTCCGTCTGATATTATGTCGTCACATGATAATCATTTAAAAATAAAAGCTATTAAAAAAGATATTCTTTCAACCCAATCTGGATGGGTAAAAGAAATTAAAACAAGAGATTTAGGATTAATTCTTATCGAGTTAGGCGGAGGAAGAAAACAAGTAACAGATAAAATTAATTTCAATGTTGGTTATGATCAGGTGTTAAGAGTTGGTGATAAAGTGGATACAAGCACACCTCTTTTAACAGTGTATACAAATTCAGAAGATGATTATGAAAATGTTAGAAAAAAAATCGAGGATTGTTTTATAATCGCTGATTCAGAGGTAAGCGAACTTCCATATACGTATGAAGTAATTAACTAATGAGCTCACAATTAAAAATTAATGAAGATTTAATTCAATATCTTCAAAAGGTAGGGTACCGAAAAGACACCCTTGTCGATGAATTAGAGAAGGAAACCAAAGCACTTGGTAAAGTTGCTCAAATGCAAATTGCTAAAGAGCAAGGACAATTTTTAGAAATTATTGTAAATATATCAAAAGCCAAATCATGTTTAGAGATTGGACGGTTCACAGGGCTAAGCACATTATATATGGCACGAGGACTTCCATCCGATGGTAAAATTATTACTGTTGATAATTCAGAAGAGTTTTTAGCATTGGCACAAAAATACTGGGACAAGGATGGTCTCACTTCAAAAATAGAATCTATTATTGGAGCAGGTGTGGATGTTATGCAAAGTTTAATTGATCGTCAGCACACCTTTGATTTGATTTTTATTGATGCGGATAAAAATAACTATCCAAATTATTATGAACTATCTTTGAGTTTAGTTCCATCAAATGGAATCATAATTATTGATAACATGCTATGGCACGGTGATGTAGCTGATACATCTAAAAATGATTCACAAACAAAAACTATTCGCGATTTAAGTTTACAAATTAATCAAGACGATAGAGTGGAATTTTCTTTACTCCCATTATCTGATGGTCTTTCGTTAGTACGAAAAAAATAATTTTCTTACTTGAAATAATTGTAACAATTCCCATATTTTAATTGTTGGTATGCCATTGTGGGTGCCAATTTTAACTTGCTTAATAAGGAGTTTTTATGACAAGAAACCTATCCGTATGGAATTCGCTTAGACCATTTTCAGTTGGATTTGACTCAATTTTCGAAGAATTTGATAGAATGTTGGAGTCTACCGAGCGACACAATTCAAATTATCCACCCTATAATATTCACAGAATAAATGAGAATAATTATAAAATAGAAGTAGCTTTAGCTGGGTATTCTAAAGATGATATTGAATTAGAGCTTAAAGAAAATAATCTGACTGTTCGCAACAAACAAAAAGAAAAAGTTGTGAATGAAGAAGGAAATGGAGTTATTCATAAAGGAATTTCTACCAGACAATTTGAACGATCATTTACTATTTCTGAAGATATAAAAATCAAGAATGCTGAACTGTTAAATGGTTTATTAAATATTGATTTGGAAAGAATTATTCCAGAAGAGAAAAAAGCAAGACTAATTCCTATTAGTTAAATTGACGAGATAGGGGGCGAGAGCCCCCTGTTTTAGAATTATTCTAAATTCAATAACATTGAGTTTTTATTACTCACCTTAATTAAAAAAACATACCTTTACTCTTTTTCGAAGAATTCATAATTATTAATTTGTATGTTTCTACTCGTGGTTGAAAAATTGTTGCAGGTACCAGCGCAATTTTTCAACCCACTTTAGTGTCATTATGTTAGCTCTTCAAAATGTTGTAGATCTCGTTAAGGATGATTTTTATAACAAAAATATAAAAGATAAATGTCATGATTTTTTTTACTCTTCAGCTTTAACACATGCGATAAGCTTAGAAATTGCTTCATCAACATATGCCGATAAATGCCTGTCCTATGAAATGTTATGTAAAAGGATACCTCCTAAATTAGGTTGTAGATCAACAATATATTCAACGCTAAATAATGCTGTAAGCAAAGGTTTTTTTGTAAAACAATATTCAAAGAAAGACAGAAGAGTAAGGTCTTATTGTTTATCCGAAGAGTACTCTCTCATGCTAACCCAATGGTACTTACGCTCAAAAGAAATATTTTTCTAATTAAAATTAAATTAGAATAATTCTAAAAACAATACTTTACCCTTATATTTATTAGCTTTTTTTTTTAAGATTAATCACTTTTATATTTAGTAGTAAACACACCTTTAGATTCTCAATAAGAGGACGCGGGAGCAATAAATAAAATAGTTCCAGCTAATTCCGTTATTCAGCTCCCGCACTTTAACTAATTGATTAAGAGGAGATTATGAATAAATTTATCACAATTATAGCTTCATTCTTGATAGCATTCACTTTTACAAAAACTGTATTAGCTGACGGTCATCAAGTTTATGGTCCATATCCAATTACTTTAAAAGGTTATGATGGAGATGCTACAAACTCTGTAAAGTACACTGGTCAAATGGCTAGACACGCACTTCATGATAGTTTGAAAGCTTTAGTTAAAAGTGGTGATGTTGCTAAGATGATGGCATATTACAACGGCGAAGATGGTTTAGAAATTATTGCACCTGCCTCAAAAGGTGATTTTGTTATTAAACAAACTATGATTTCAGAAATAGGTAGCGGTAACTTATCAGGCAAAATGTATAAAGGCGCTATACCAGGATGGGGTAACTTAACTGGTCCTGAGGCTATTGAACACATGATGACAAAAGCAGGTGAGGTTGAAGGTGGTTTTGATCCTAATACTGGAATGGATTACACTCAACTTATCTCAAAATTTGCAATGGGAGCAGTTTTTTACAATCAAGCAGTAAATAGTTACCTTGGAAGTAAAATGGAAGTAGGTCAAAAACCTAATAATAAACCTTATAAAGATGGTGCTTATTATACTGGAAAAGAGCATAGCTGGGATGAGGCTTTTGGATATTGGGGTTCTGCTGCGCATGCATTAACTTTAAGTGCTGAACAAAACTATAATGTTGCAAAAAAGAAAGATATGGCTTCTGCTGACTTTAATGGAGACGGCGTTGTAGATGTATATTCTGAATATACTTATGCTCATGCCTATTATGCATCAAGTTATGATAAAGGTGGTAAAACAAATTACCTAGCAACTATCAATCAAGCATTTATTGATGGCAGAGGAATAATCACAGACGCCGCTGGAAGAAACTTAAATTTCTCCGAAAGAACTTCACTTCTTGCTGAAAGAGATACCATTAGAAATAATTGGGAAAAAGTTATAGCTGAATCTGTATTTAAATATGCTGGATCAGTTTATAAAGATATCGTTGCTCTTGAAACTATAGTTGGTGCTAACGGTGATACAACTGATGCTTTTAGAACTTATGCCAAACACTGGGGTGAGTTAAAAGGATTTGCTTTAGCACTTCAATGTGGACCTACCAATCTTGGTGATACTGCTGAAAAAATGAATCGTATGATGGGATTTGGCCCTGTTCTTCTTAATGCTTCTCAAGTTGTTGGAGTAGATTCACAAGGCAATTACATTAAAGATCAAGCACAAGAATGGTCTGAGTTTAAACTTCATATGCTTAAAATTCAAAAACTAATGGTTGATGAGTTTGGTATTGAGGCTAAAGCTAACGATCAATTAGCAGAAATGACCGCATTAGCAGGTTCTCTTGGATCTTCTGATTCGGCTGAAAATGACTAATTAATTTATTGTGTACGGCTCTTTATAAAAGAGCCGTGCATTATTTTAATAATGGAAATATTTTTTGAATATATAAATAATATAGGGAATCAATTTATAGACCCTAAAAAAAGAGTTTTCTTAGCATACATTTTTTTATCTTTTCTAATTGCTCTATTGTGGTTTGTTTACATAAAAAAAATTAATTTTAAAAAAGCGATTAAAAAAATATTTGATAAAAAAATATTTTTTTCAAAATCAGCTAAGTCTGATTATAAAATATTTTTTATTAATCAATTCATAATGTTATTGATATCTCCATTGCTTATAACTCAAATAACAATAGCAACTGCTCTTTACTTTTATTTTCATTCTATTGACTGGCTAAATCAAGGAATGTATTCAGGGCTAACACCAATAATTGTCATTATTTCCTTTACTCTTTTTCAATTCACGATTGATGATTTTAGCAAATATATAATTCATAATTTTATGCATAAATGGCCAATATTATGGTCTCTCCATAAAGTTCATCATTCAGCTACTGTTCTAACTCCAATGACTGTTTTCAGAACACACCCATTAGAAGGAATTATTTTTTCATTAAGAAGTTCGGTAACACAAGCAATTAGTATTTCTTCTTTCATATTCTTATTTGGTAACACTGTCAGTCTGTACACAGTATTAGGCGTAAATATTTTTGTTTTTATTTTTAATGTTTTAGGTTCTAATCTTAGACATTCTCATATTGGCATTCAATATTGGAAATGGGTAGAATACATTTTTATCTCTCCAGCCCAACATCAACTCCATCATTCAATAGCAAAGGAACATCATGACAAAAATTTTGGTGCTGCATTGGCAATTTGGGATTGGCTTTTTGGTTCTTTGCATCATTCTATAGACTTTGAGACTTTGGAGCTTGGTATTAAAAAAAACCAACAAGATGAAAGTCATGATTTAAAAACACTTTATTTAAATCCATTTTTTGAAATAAAAAATTATTTTGTAAAATATTTTTATTTTTTAATGAAAAAATTAAATTTTAATCTTAATAAGAGGAGCTATTCTAATGAAAAAAAATACAATTAATATTCTATCAATAATTTTTATCACATTTTTTTCAATAAATCTTTTTGCAAAAGAAATTAATATTTATTCACACAGACAGCCTTTTTTAATTAATCCTTTTTTGGAAATATTTACTAATGAAACTGGTATTAAAACAAATGTTATTTATTCAAAAAAAGGCCTTGCACAAAGATTGCAATCAGAGGGAGAAAACAGCCCAGCTGATGTTATATTAACTGTTGATATAGGTAGGTTATATATTTATTCAGATTTAAACTTGTTATCGTCTATAGACTCAAAGCTATTAACTAAAAACGTACCATCACATTTAAGAAGTACTGAAAATAATTGGTTTGCTCTTTCTAAAAGAGCGAGAGTTATTGCTGTAAATAAAGATATTATTGAAAATGGAGAGATAACTAGATTAGAAGATCTCGCTAATCCAAAATGGAAAGGTCAAATTTGTTCAAGACCTGGAAGTCACGTTTATAATAGGGGAATAATGGCTTCTGTACTTGCAGAATATGGTGAAGAAAATGCTGAAGCATGGGCAAAAGGTTTAGTAAGTAATTTTGCTAGAAGACCTCAAGGAAATGATAGGGCTCAAGTTAAATCAATTTATGAAGGTGAATGTAACATAGCAATTATAAATAATTATTATTATGGAAAACTTAAATTTTCTGATGACCCCGAACAAAGAAAATGGGCTGAAAAAGTAAGATTAGTTTTTCCTAATCAAGGTGAGGGTGATCGTGGGGCTCACGTCAATATATCTGGGGGAGGAGTTGCTTTACACTCAAAAAATAAAAAAGAAGCAATAATGTTATTAGAATTCTTAACTACTGAGAAATCTCAACAGTTATATGGGGAAATTAATTTTGAATATCCAGTTAATCCTAATGTAAATCCTAGTAAAGAGCTTAATTCTTGGGGAAATTTTAGGGAAGATCAATTACCAATTGTAAAAATAGCAGAACTGGCTCCAGGGGCGCAAAAAATAATTGATAGAGTTGGTTGGTAATCTATAACAATTCCTGTTTTGTTAAATTGGAATAATTCATCAATATTTGCAAGCTTAATTGCTTTACTTATTATTGCGCCTGTATTTGCAATCTTCTATTCTGCGTTTTTAGGAGATACTTCCTTATGGCCTCATTTATTTTCAACTGTTTTACCAAGATATATTTCCAATACAATTATTCTTATGTTGGGAGTTGGGCTATTAAGTACACTTTTAGGTGTCTCTACTGCGTGGGTTGTTACAAGATATAATTTTTTTGGAAAAAAGTTTTTTCAATGGGCTCTTCTTTTGCCTGCAGCAGTCCCTGCTTACATCATTGCTTATACTTATACTGATTTTTTAGAATATGCTGGACCAGTTCAAAAAATTTTAAGAGGTTTTTTTAATTACCAAAATTCTAGTGAGTATTGGTTTCCTGAAATTCGTTCAATGGAGGGAGCAATATTTGTAATGTCATTTGTGCTCTATCCATATGTTTATATGACAACACGTGCATCTTTCTTAACAGTGCCTATATCTTTTTTTCAAACAAGTTTAATTTATGGAAGAAGTAGTTTTTTTAGTGTTGCACTTCCATTAGCACGACCAGGTATAATTGCTGGTGTTGCTTTAGTATTAATGGAAACAATTTCAGACTTTGGAACTGTTGAGTATTTTGCTCTAGAGACATTAACTCTTGGAGTATTTAATGTTTGGCTCGGTATGAATAGTTTGTCAGGCGCTTCACAAATTTCTTCGGTCCTTTTTGTTTTTGTAGTTGTATTGCTAACAATTGAATATCTTGCCAGAAGAAGACAAAGATATCATGAAAAAAGTAGTGGACAAAATATGGTAGAGTCAGTGTCATCTTCACAGCTTCAAAAGACTATTTGTTTCTTTATTTGCTTGATACCTATTGTTATTGGATTTGTAATTCCTGTTTCAATATTGCTAAACTTTATATTAAGTGGGTTTTCGATTATTAATTTTACAGAGATCTTTTACACGTCTTTTTTTAGTATTATACTTGCTTTTTCTGGAGCTTTTTTTGTTATGCTTGCCTCTGTATTTTTAATTATCATTTCAAATTATAGATCAAATAACTTTCAAAAAGTTTTAATTTTTCTTGCTTCTTGTGGGTACGCGTTACCAGGAACTATTTTAGCTGTAGGTATGGTTATTTTTTTAGGATGGATAAATAAATATTTGAATCTTCAATTAAGTTATATCGCTGGTGGGTTTATAATTTTAATATTTGCTTATGTTGTTCGCTTTCTAGCAGTGGGTAATGCTTCAATTAGATCAGGTATTTTACAAATTCATCCAAACGCCATGGATGCATCTTTAACAATGGGTGCAGGTTTTTTCAGAGGTGTAAAAATAATAATAATGCCTTTAATTTTTTCTAATATTTTGATTGGTGGAATTTTAGTTTTTGTTGATATTTTAAAAGAACTCCCAATTACACTTTTGCTTCGACCATTTAATTTTGAAACTTTAGCAACGTATGTTTATCAGTATGCGTCTGATGAGCTTTTACAAGAATCTTCATTCGCCGCTCTCATTATTGTTGTTGTTGGTTTGGGGCCAATTATATTTTTGAACTCAGCCCTTCAAAGAGTGTCGCAAAGAAAAGAGAGTAATTAATTTTCAAAAACAAAGGTATGTTTTTCATCAATTGAAATTTCTACTGCTGAAGATTGTTTCGGATTAAACTCAGGAGGCATGTGACTATGAACATGCACAACTTCATTTTCTTTATTCAAAACAGATAAGTGGATAAAGCTATAAGCCCCCATTAGTTTAGACGCCATAACCGTTCCTTTAGTTCCATTAACAGGTGTTGGTTGTTCACTTAATTTAATTCCTTGTGGTCTAATATGAACGGTAACATTTTTATTTTCATATTTTTGATTTACTTTAATTTGACCTACTGCAGTGTTTATCGATGAATTGTGAACATCACCATTAAAAACATTAGTTTCTCCAAAAAACCGGGTTACATATTGATTCTTGGGATTATTATATAATTCTGCTGGAGGGCCTGATTGAACAATGCTCCCATTATTATCCATAATATTTATTTGATTTGAAATAAACATGGCCTCAAAAGGATCATGGGTAACAATAATAGTCGAAACATTCGATTTTTGAAGTAAATGCAAAGTATCATCCCTTATTTCTTCTCTAAGATTTAGATCAAGACTGGAGAATGGTTCATCTAAAAGTAATAAATCAGGATGTGATATTATAGACCTGGCAAGAGCAACACGTTGTTGTTCACCGCCACTTAATTCATGCGGATATTTATCTAATGAGTCAGGAAGTTTGACAACATCAATGATATCATCAATCTTATATATAGAATTCTTAAAATTGATTGGATATTTAAGATTCTCTTTTACGGTTAAATGTGGAAAGAGAGCGTAATCCTGAAAGAGAAAACCAATTCTTCTTTTTTCAGTGGGTAAGTGTTTTTTTACTGAACTTACCTCTTGATCATTTATTAGTATATGTCCACTTTGTACTTTATCTAAACCAGCAATTAATTTTAGAAGTGTAGTTTTGCCACTTCCTGACGGACCAAGAATACAAGCTATGGAATCTTTTTTAAGCTCAAAATTAACATTATTTAAAATAGATTTATTGTTAATTTTATGGCTTAGATTTTTTATATTTACTGCCAACATTAAGCGTTTATAGCAGGGTACTTTGCATTAACAAGGGGTATCCATCCTTTTAAATTATTGATTCTATTATCAGGAGAAGGATGTGTGCTAAAAAATTCTGAAGGTCCCGAACCACCCATATCTTCTTTCATACGCTCCCATACTTTATACGACTCATTAATATCATAACCTGCTAAACTAGAAAAAATTAAACCCAGATAATCTGCTTCAGATTCTTGTTTTCTATTAAAGGGCAGATCAAGACCAAACTGACGAACATACCCTGCTGCTTGTGGAAGTCTTTGTCCCAATACAAACTGTTCTAACGCCATAATTCCAAGATCAGTT
>ENA-ORDR01001108-ORDR01001108.1-marine-metagenome-genome-assembly--contig:-NODE-1108-length-12953-cov-5.630165_pt1 | contig 12953 bp, 4 predicted proteins | sample MGYA00240993_ERZ508538 | MGnify/ENA primary metagenome ERZ508538 (study PRJEB26207, sample SAMN05421999) | marine metagenome | isolation source: Monterey Bay, California, USA | place: USA:Monterey Bay...
TATCAAGAAAATATAGTAAAAAAACTAAAGAAAAATTTAAAATCAATTAATCCTCAAGGAAAATTTTGGTTAAATCTAGAGAAATTTGAGAATAACTGGTTAATTGTAAAGGATTCTACTACATCATTTTAGTGTGAATAAATACTTATCTCTTATAAAGTTCAGCCATACAATTTTTGCAATGCCATTTGCCTTAATTGGTTTTTTCTTAGCCTCAAAGAGTGGGATTAATTGGAATATTTTAGTTTTTGTATTTCTTTGTATGGTTTTTGCTCGCTCAGCAGCAATGGCTTTTAATAGGTATATTGATAGGGATATCGATACTGCAAATCCTAGAACTTCAGAAATACGAGAAATACCAAACGGAAGTATAAAAGCTAATTCTGCACTTGTATTTGTAATTATTAATTCTCTTTTATTTATTACTACCACTTTTCTAATTAATCCAATTTGTTTTTACCTATCTCCTATTGCACTTTTAGTGGTTTTAGGATATAGTTATACAAAACGATTTACATCACTTTGTCATTTAGTTTTAGGATTAGGACTTTCATTATCTCCTATCGGGGCTTATCTTGCTGTAACAGGAGAATTTGATGTTATTCCTGTTTTATTCTCGTTAGTAGTACTTTTCTGGGTCAGTGGTTTTGATATTATTTATTCTCTGCAAGATGAAGAGTTTGACAGGGAACAAAAACTACATTCTATTCCTGTTTTACTTGGTAAAAAGAATGCATTAAATCTATCAAAAGTTTTACATTTTCTTGCAATTATTATTCTTGCTCAAATTGGTAATTATGAAAATTTTAGAAAATTTTATTGGATAGGGGTCTGTGTTTTTTCTGTACTACTCATATACCAACACAATTTGATAAAACATAATGACTTAAGTAAAATAAATTTGGCCTTTTTCACAACAAATGGAATTGCATCTGTCATATTCGGAATTTTTGTAATTTTAGAACTTTTAATAAAATAAACTATGTATAAAAACCTAACATTATCCCTACTAACAATATTAAGCATAAATCTTTCTGCTCAAGATTACTTTCAACAGGAAGTCAACTACAATATTAGTGTAGAACTTAATGACAAAAATCACACACTGATTGCAGAAGAAATAATTGAATATACAAATAATTCTCCTGATGATTTAGATTTTCTATGGTTTCATATTTGGCCAAATGCATACAAGGATAATTCCACTGCACTTGCAAAACACGAGTTGGAAAGTGGAAATACAGATTTATACTATGCAACTGAAGAAGATAGAGGTTATATTACAGACTTAAATTTTACTATTAATGGAAAGAAAGTAGATTTGAAATATCATCCTGAACATATTGACATCTGCAAACTAATTTTAAATAAACCAATAAAAGCAGGTGAAACAATTACAATTAAAACTCCATTTAAAGTAAAAATACCTGATGCAAGATTTTCAAGACTTGGTCATGTAGATCAATCTTATATGATAACACAATGGTACCCAAAACCTGCTGTATACGATAAAGATGGGTGGCACATTATGCCATATTTAAGTCAAGGAGAGTTTTATTCTGAATTTGGAAGTTTTGATGTAAGTATTACTCTACCAAGAAATTATACAGTTGGTGCAACTGGAGATTTACAAAATAAAGGAGAGCATGTCAGATTAGATGAGCTTGCTGAAATTACTGATACTATCTCAAGATTTGGTTCTGATATGAGTTTTCCTGAGTCAGACAAGAAAACCAAAACAATTCGATTTACTCAAGAAAAAGTTCATGATTTTGGTTGGTTCGCCGACAAAAGATATCATGTACTAAAAGGTAAAGTAGAACTACCTTATTCTGGAAGAACAGTTACACTTTATACTATGTTTACTAATAATGAAGCTCATCTATGGAAGAACTCAATAGAATATATGCATGATGCTGTTTACTATTACTCCCTATGGAATGGAGATTATCCATACAATTATTGCACAGCAGTAGATGGAACAATTGCTGCTGGTGGTGGAATGGAATACCCTAATGTAACCGTGATTGGTGAAAGTGGCAGCCCAAAAATGCTAGAAGAAGTTATTATGCATGAAGTAGGGCATAATTGGTTTTACGGTATTTTAGGAAGTAATGAAAGAGATCATGCTTGGATGGATGAGGGAATAAATTCATACAACGAACAAAGGTATATGATGAGAAAATATCCCGACCATAATATGTTAGATGAGATGATACCAATACCTAATAAACTTAAAAAAGTATTCGATTTAGAAAATATTACAACTAAAAATGTTATGGGGGAATTGATGTATCTTATTGGAGCTTGGACTGCAAAAGATCAGCCAATAGATTTTCCTTCTGCAGATTATACAGCTATGAATTATGGTGGCATTGTTTATATGAAAACCTATATTGTTTTCGACTATTTAGCTGCATATCTTGGTCAAGAGATGTTTGATAACTGTATGAAAGAATATTTTGAAAAATGGAAATACAAACACCCTCAACCTGAAGATTTGAAAGCAATATTTGAAAACAAAACAGGAAAAGATCTATCCTGGTTTTTTAATAATATGATTACTACAACAAATCAGTTGGACTACTCTATTAGTAAGATTGATAAAGAACCAAAAAACCTACATATTACTTTGAAAAACAATGGAACTATTCCTGGACCTGTTGTAATTTGCGGTGTAACAGATGGAGTTAGTAGTGAAGAAATCTGGGTAGATGGTTTTGAAGGAACAAAAACTGTTCCTTATATTAATGGAGATTACGACCATATCCGAATTGATTATAATGGAGTAATGCCTGAAACTAATAGAAATAATAACATCTACAAAACAAAAGGTTTGTTTAAACAATGTGAACCTATAAAACTACAACTAATTGGAAGTGTTTATAACCCAGAGAAAACACAAATTTTCTATCATCCTAATCTAAGTTGGAATAAATACAATCAGTTTTCTTCCGGATTAAGTATTTATAATAAATTTATTCCTAAAGGAGGATTCTCCTACAAAATTTCACCTATGTATAGTTTCGGAACAAGAGAATTAGTTGGTAGAGGAAATCTTGCCTTTACAAAGTATTCTCATTCTTCAATTTTCTCAAAAATTAAATTAAGTGTAGATGCAGAACGCTATAATTATTCTGAAGAATTTGGATATAATAAGATAGTTCCTTCTTTAACTATAATCTTAAATGAAAACAATCTAAGAAGTAAAAAAGAAAATAGTATTAAAACATCATATAATGTTTTACATAAAGATGGAATAGACAGAAATTTAGATCCTAATTTTGATGGTGGTGAGCATGATGTGGAAGAAAGAAATAACTTCTTAAAAATAGAATATTCTTTTAGAAATAATAAAACAATAAATCCCTATAGTTTTAATTTATCTCTTGAAAGTGGAGAAGATTTCAAAAAAGGGAACCTACTATGTAACTATAATTTTCAACTAAATGAAAACAAAAAAATAAGTTCAAGGTTTTATGCTGGAATTGCAAAAATAGATGCATATCATTATAAATATAACATTCAAATGTCTGCATGGAATGGATTCATGGACTACTCCTTTTCTGAAAAAACTTTCTCTAGAGAAGATGATGGTAATTTAAGCAGACAAATGTTTATTAGAGAAGGTGGATTAAAACATTATACTGACATAACATCTGATAATTTCTTGACATCCTTAAGTTTAGATTATAACTTACTAAAAATGTTACATATATATGCAGAAGCAGGAACAGATGGAACTGATTTTGCTTATGGATCAGGATTAAAAATAAATCTATCAGGTATTGGTGTCTACATTCCAGTTTTTACTGAGAACGGTTTATTTAATGGTGGAAAATATCATGAAGGAATTAGATTACAATTAAATGCTAATCTTCAAATAAGCGGATTTGGATTCTAAATACATCCAAAATATCTTACAAAAAAACCAGTTTTTCAACTGGTTTTTTTAAAATAGAATAATTTTAATTTTAATTTTAAGCCTGTGCCGTAGGTCCTCCAAAATTCATTGGGATTCCTTTATTTGGATCTACATCTGCAATCTTACCAAACTGGTCTTCAAACTTAGATATGTTATCTACTAAAGCTTTCATCAATCTTTTTGCATGTTGAGGAGTTAAAATCACTCTCGATTTTACTTTTGCCTTTGGAACTCCTGGCATCATTTGAATAAAATCAACAATAAATTCTGATGGTGAATGATTGATTATTGCAAGGTTACTATATGTACCTTGAGCAACATCTTCACCCAACTCAATGTTTAACCCTTCTTTTTTCTTTTCTTCAGACATAATAAAATATTTTTAATCTTCTTTAATCACTGCAACAGTTTCTGACACTTCAATAGTTTCTTCTTCTGTAATTTCCAGATTTTCATTCTTTAATGATTCTAACCTATCTATTTCAACCTGAGAACCAACAATCGTATTTTTATTTTCAAAAAGACCAGTACCTGCAGGGATTTTATGACCTACAATTACATTTTCTTTTAATCCTTTTAAAGTATCAATTTTCGCTCTAATAGATGCTTCATTTAGAACTTTTGTAGTTTCCTGGAATGAAGCTGCAGAAACCCAACTATCAGTATGTAATGAAGCTCTTGTAATTCCTTGAAGTATTGGATTAGAAACTGCATGAGTTGCATCTACAACTTGAACTAATTTCAAATCTTTTCTTTTTAATCTAGAATTCTCCTCTCTTAACTGACGAACAGACACTAACTGACCAGCTTGTAAGTTCTCAGAATCACCTGGATCTTCAATATATTTCTTATCAAAAATCTTATCGTTAGCTTCCATGAAATAATTCTTATCAACTAACTGTTTCTCTAATAAACTAGTATCACCAGCGTCAAGTATTTCTACTTTTCTCATCATTTGTCTTACAATAACCTCAAAGTGTTTGTCATTAATTTTCACACCTTGTAATCGGTAAACTTCCTGTACTTCATTTACAATATACTCCTGAACCGCTTTAACACCTTTAATAGCTAAAATATCTTTAGGAGTAATATTTCCATCACAAAGTGCTGAACCAGCTCTTACGAAATCATGTTCTTGTACCAAAATGTGTTTTGATAAAGGAACTAAATATTTTTTAATTTGATCATCTTTTGATGTAACAATAATCTCTTTGTTTCCTCTCTTAATCTTAGGACCAAAAGATACAATACCATCAATTTCAGAAACTACAGCAGGATTAGAAGGATTCCTCGCCTCAAATAACTGAGTTACTCTAGGAAGACCCCCTGTGATATCTCCAGAAGAACCAATAGTTCTAGGTATTTTACATAGAATAGATCCTTTTTTAATTACCTGTTTATCATCTAGTGAAACATGAGCACCTACCGGAATACTATAAGATCTTTCACCATCTTTTTTCTTTCCTTTAATAATAATTGTAGGAGATTGTTTTCTACTTCTACTATCAATAATTACCTTCTGTTTAAATCCTGTTAAATCATCAGACTCAACTCTATAAGTAACACCTTCTTCAATATAATCAAATTCAGTAACACCATCAATCTCAGAGATGATGACAGCGTTATACGGATCCCAATCACAAATAACATCTCCCTTCTGCACATCCCCATCTTTAATGTAAATAGTTGAACCATAAGGAATATTATGTGTAGCAATCACAACATCTTGTTTAGGATCAATAACTCTTAATTCTGCTGATCTAGAAACTACTAATTCTATATCATTTCCATCTTCATTCTTAGTGTTAATTGTTCTTAAATCATCAATTACTATAACACCAGATTTCTTGATTATAACACTTGCATCAATAGCAGATCTGGAAGCAGTACCTCCAACATGAAAAGTTCTAAGTGTAAGTTGTGTTCCAGGTTCTCCAATTGATTGAGCCGCAATAACACCAACCGCTTCACCTTTTTGAGCCATTTTTGCTGATGACATACTTCTACCATAACACTTAGTACAGATTCCTCTTTTTGTTTCACAAGTAAGTGCTGATCTTATTTCTACTTCTTCAATACCTGACTCATCAATTGCTTTAGCAATTTCCTCAGTAATCTCAGAACCAGATTCTACAATTAATTTATCTGTTTTTGGATGATAAATATCATGAAGATTTACTCTACCTAAAATTCTGTCATATAATGATTCTACAATATCCTCATTATTTTTAAGAGCAGTTGTAACAAGCCCTCTTAAAGTTAAACAATCTTCCTCTATAACAACGACATCAGCAGCGACATCTACAAGTCTTCTTGTTAAATAACCAGCATCAGCGGTTTTAAGCGCTGTATCAGCAAGCCCCTTACGAGCACCGTGAGTAGAAATAAAGTACTCTAAAATTGAGAGTCCCTCACTAAAGTTAGTTGTAATTGGATTTTCAATAATGGATTCTCCATGGTCACCAGATTTTTTTGGTTTTGCCATAAGCCCCCTCATACCAGCTAACTGACGAATTTGTTCTTTCGATCCCCTTGCTCCAGAATCTAACATCATATAAACTGAATTAAATCCCTGGTTATCATTAATCATATCTCTCATTACCGTGTCGGTAAGTTTTGCATTTGTATTAGTCCAAATATCAATTACCTGATTATATCTTTCATTATTAGTAATGAAACCCATATTATAATTACTCTTCACTTCCTCAACTTTCTCATGAGCATCCTCTAATAATCCGACTTTCTCTTCAGGTACAATTACATCACCAAGATTAAACGAAAGCCCTCCTTTAAATGCCATTGTGTAACCTAATTCTTTAATATCATCAAGAAACTGAACTGTTCTAGGAACACCAGATATCTTTAATATTCCACCAATAATATCTCTTAAAGATTTCTTTGTAAGAAGTTCATCAACAAATTCTACCTCAGAAGGAACAAATTCATTAAACAAAACTCTTCCAACTGATGTTTCTATTAATTCTGTATTTCCATCAACTTTAGTGATCTTAACTTTAATTATTGCATGTAAATCAACTACTTTCTCATTATATGCAATTTTCACATCTTCTAAAGAATAGAATGATCTACCTTCACCTATTACAGGATGGTCTTCAGTAGATTTTCTTGTTTTAGTCATGTAATAAAGACCTAAAACCATGTCCTGAGAAGGTACCGTAATTGGAGCTCCGTTTGCAGGGTTCAATATATTATGAGAACCAAGCATTAAAACTTGAGCTTCTAAAATTGCATCTGCACCAAGTGGTAAATGAACAGCCATCTGGTCACCATCAAAATCAGCATTAAATGCAGTACAAGCAAGTGGATGTAACTGAATTGCTTTCCCTTCAATCAATTTAGGCTGAAAAGCTTGAATACCTAATCTGTGAAGTGTAGGAGCTCTGTTTAATAAAACAGGATGTCCATGCATCACATTTTCCAAGATATCCCAAACTACAGGCTCTCTATTGTCAATTATTCTTTTACCAGATTTTACCGTTTTTACAATTCCTCTTTCTATCAGTTTTCTGATAACAAATGGTTTGTAAAGTTCGGCTGCCATATCTTTTGGTATTCCACATTCATGCAATTTTAATTCAGGACCAACAACAATAACTGACCTTGCAGAATAATCTACCCTCTTTCCAAGTAAATTCTGACGGAATCTACCTTGTTTTCCTTTCAAACTATCAGATAATGATTTTAACGCTCTATTACCATCTGTTTTAATTGCAGCAGATTTTCTAGAATTGTCTAATAAAGCATCAACCGCTTCTTGCAACATTCTTTTTTCATTTCTTAAGATTACTTCAGGAGCATTTATCTCCATCAATCTTTTTAATCTATTATTTCTGATAATAACTCTTCTATATAAATCATTTAGATCGGAAGTTGCAAACCTACCTCCATCTAAAGGAACTAATGGTCTTAACTCTGGAGGAATAACCGGAAGAACTTTTAATATCATCCATTCTGGTCTATTCTCAGTATGTACTTGAGCTTCTTTAAAAGCTTCTACAACTTGTAATCTTTTTAAAGATTCCGTTTTTCTTTGTTGTGAAGTTTCATTTTTTGCTTTATGTCTTAATTCATTAGATAAGGAATCTAACTCTACTCTTTTCAACATCTCAATAAGAGCTTCCGCTCCCATTTTAGCAATGAATTTATTCTCATCAGAATCTGATAAATGTTGATTTGATGGATCTAAACTTTCCAAAATATTTAAATATTCTTCTTCAGTAATGAAATCATTGTTTTCTAATGGTTCACCCTCTTCATTTACTGCTCCATCTACAGTTTGGATAACTACATATCTTTCATAATATATAATTTGATCCATCTTTTTAGAAGGTAATCCTAATAAATAACCAATCTTGTTAGGTAAGGTTCTAAAGTACCAGATATGAGCAACAGGAACAACTAAATTAATATGACCTACTCTCTCTCTTCTTACTTTTTTTTCTGTAACTTCTACCCCACATCTATCACAAACAATTCCTCTATATCTGATTCTTTTGTATTTTCCACAATGACATTCAAAATCTTTTGTAGGACCAAAAATTCTTTCACAGAACAAACCATCTCTTTCAGGTTTATAAGTTCTATAATTAATTGTTTCAGGTTTTGTAACCTCTCCTGAAGATTTCGCTAATATATCTTCTGGTGAAGATAAACTAACCTTTAAAGTACTATATTCTGCAGACTGTTTTTGTGTTTTATTTTTATATGACATATTTATTCCTTTAAAAGATTATTCAAATGTAACTTTAAGACCAAGACCCCTCAACTCGTGTAATAAGACATTAAATGATTCAGGTATTCCAGCAGAAGGTAATGCTTTACCTTTTACAATAGATTCGTAAGCTTTAGCTCTACCTATAACATCATCAGATTTAAGAGTCATCATTTCTTGTAAGATGTTAGAAGCACCATATCCTTCAAGTGCCCAAACCTCCATCTCTCCAAGTCTTTGTCCACCAAACTGAGCCTTACCTCCAAGAGGTTGCTGAGTAATAAGTGAATAAGGACCAATTGATCTAGCATGCATCTTATCATCAATTAAGTGACCTAGTTTCAACATATAAATGATACCAACTGTAGCTGGCTGATCAAATTTCTCTCCAGTACCTCCATCATACAGATATGTTTTACCAAATCTTGGAATTCCAGCTGCATCCGATTCAATATTAATCTGATCCATAGTAGCTCCATCAAAAACTGGAGTAAAATATTTTTTATCTAGTTTTTGTCCGGCCCAACCTAAGATTGTTTCATAAATCTGACCTAGATTCATTCTAGAAGGCACTCCAAGTGGATTTAAAACAATATCAACAGGAGTTCCATCTTCAAGAAAAGGCATATCTTCATCTCTTACAATTCTGGCAACAATACCTTTGTTTCCATGACGACCAGCAAGTTTATCTCCAACCTTCACTTTTCTTTTCTTAGCAACATATACTGTAGCTAATTGTAAAACTCCATTTGGTAACTCATCGCCAACAGTAATAGCAAATCTGTTTCTTCTGTACTCTCCATAAATTTCATTATGTTTTTTAATATATCCTTGAATAATTCTAATAACAATTATATTATTCTCTTTATTTGTAGTCCATTTTTTAGGATTTACACTTAAGAAATCAACTGTCATTAAAACTTTCTGAGTAAATTTAACTGATTTTGCAATCACCTCTTCTCCCAGTACATTATCAATACCTTGAGAGGATTTACCTCCTACAACCTGATAAATTTTATCAACTAAAACCTTTTTGAGTTTTAAAGATTCTACTTCAAAATTCTTATCAACTATTTCTAATTCATCCTTGTCTTGAGCTTTAATCCTTCTATCTTTAATAGTCTTAGAAAATAATGACTTACCAATAACTACACCAGCATGAGATGATTTTGCTTTTAATGAAGCATCTTTCACATCACCAGCTTTTTCTCCAAAAATTGCTCTCAGTAATTTTTCTTCTGGTGTCGGGTCAGATTCTCCCTTTGGAGTAATCTTTCCAACTAAAATATTACCTGGTTTTATATGAGCTCCAATTCTAATCATACCAAACTCATCTAAATCCTTAGTAGCTTCTTCACTTACATTTGGAATATCAGCAGTAAGTTCTTCCGCTCCTCTTTTTGTTTCTCTTACAGCAACATTATGTTCTTCAATATGTAATGAAGTTAGCCAATCTTCTCTAGCTACTCTTTCTGACAAGACAATTGCGTCCTCAAAATTATATCCTTTCCATGGCATAAAAGCAACCTTTAGATTTCTTCCAAGTGCTAATTCTCCATTCTGAGTAGCATATCCTTCACATAAAACTTGTCCTTTAGTAACTTTATCTGCTACTTTTACAATAGGACGAATATTCATACAAGTATTCTGATTTGTTTTTAAGAATTTTGTTAAAAGATAGGTTTTTTCTTCCTCATCAAAAGAAATTAATTTTTCCTGATCAGATTTTTTATACTTAATTGTGATTTTAGTTGCATCAACATATTTTACAACACCTTCTCCTTCAGAATTAATAAGAGCTCTTGAATCTTTCGCTACATGAGGCTCTAACCCAGTCCCAACAATAGGAGCGTCTGTTCTTAATAATGGTACCGCCTGACGCATCATGTTCGACCCCATTAAAGCTCTGTTGGCATCATCATGTTCCAAGAAAGGAATTAAAGATGCTGCTATTGAAGCAATCTGATTAGGAGCAACATCCATCAAACCAATATTTACAGGTTCCGTTACTGGATAATCATGACCTAATCTCGTTTTAACTGTTTGATTCACAAAACTTCCATCTCCTTTAATTGGTGCATTTGCCTGAGCAATTGTTAAATCTTCTTCTTGTTCAGCACTTAAATATATTGGTTCTTCTTTCAAATTAACTTTACCATCTTCAACTTTTCTGTAAGGAGTTTCAATAAATCCTAAATCATTTACTTTTGCAAATACACAAAGAGAAGAAATTAGACCAATATTTGGTCCTTCAGGAGTTTCGATTGGACATAATCGACCATAATGAGTATAGTGTACATCTCTCACTTCAAAACCTGCTCTTTCCCTAGTTAAACCTCCAGGTCCTAGTGCAGAAACTCTTCTTTTATGAGTAACTTCCGCAAGTGGATTTGTTTGATCCATAAACTGAGATAATTGAGATGTTCCAAAAAATGAATTAATTACAGAAGATAATGTTTTTGCATTAATCAAATCTGTAGGAGTAAACACTTCATTATCTCTTACATTCATTCTATCTCGAATTGTTCTAGCCATTCTGTTAAGACCAACATAAAACTGATTAGATAATTGGTCACCAACTGTTCTAACTCTTCTATTACTTAAGTGATCAATATCATCAACATCTACTTTTGAGTTAGTAAGTTCAATTAATTGTTTGATAATCTCAATAATATCTTCATTAGTAAGAACATATTTATCTTTAGGAGTATCAATTTTTAATCTGTTATTAATTCTATGTCTACCTACAGCTCCCAAAGAATATCTTTGGTCTGAAAAGAAAAGTTTGTCAATGACACCGATAGCAGTTGCTTCATCTGGTGGCTCCGCACTTCTCAATTGTCTGTAAATATAAACTACAGCCTCTTTTAAAGAGTTTGTAGGATCCTTTTGTAATGTATTATGAATAATTGCATGTTCTCCAGTTGATTCTTCTCTATGTAGAAGAATTACAGCAGAACCAGATTCTACAATTTCATCAATGTGTTGTTTTTCAATAATAATATCTCTCTCTAAGATAACTTCATTTCTTTCAATAGAGACTAATTCTCCAGTATCTTCATCTACAAAATCTTCAACCCATGACTTTAATACTCTGGAAGCTAATTTTCTTCCAATAACTCTTTTCAATCCACTTTTTGTTACCTTAGCTTCATCGGCAAGATCAAAAATCTGTAGAATTTCTCTATCACTTTCGTATCCGATTGCTCTTAATAAAGTAGTAACCGGAACCTTTTTCTTTCTATCAATATACGCATACATTACATCATTGATATCTGTATTAAATTCAATCCATGAACCTTTAAAAGGAATTACTCTTGCTGAATATAATTTGGTTCCGTTTGAGTGAAAACTATGACCGAAAAATAAACCTGGAGATCTGTGTAATTGAGATACAACAACTTTTTCAGCTCCATTTACCACAAATGTTCCTTTAGGAGTCATAAATGGAATGTTTCCAAAATACACTTCCTGGACAATAGTTTCAAAATCTTCATGATCAGGATCAGTACAATAAAGTTTAAGTTTGACCTTGAGAGGAACTTTATATGTCAAACCTCTCTGAATACATTCTTCAATAGAATATCTTGGAGGGTCAATTGTATAATCAATAAATTCTAATACAAAATTATTTCTTGCATCAGTAATTGGAAAAAGCTCTGTAAAGGTTGTATATAAACCTTCTTTCTTTCTTTCGTCTACAGTAGTTCCTGTTTGAAAAAACGCATTAAATGTTTCTAGTTGAATATCCAGAAAATCTGGATAATTCATTTGTTTTTCAATAGAGGCGAAATTAGTTCTTAGGGAGTTATTTAGTATTGACAATGAGCTATATTTTAAGTTAAAAAAAGTGTTCTATAAAAAAACGAAATGGTTTAGATCTTATAATTATAAGATCTAAACCTAACGTATGTAAAGCATACTACTTAAGTTCTACTTCAGCTCCAGCTTCTTCTAGCTGAGTTTTGAAAGCTTCTGCTTCATCTTTAGCACAAGCTTCTTTAACAGTTGCAGGAGCACTATCAACTAATTCCTTAGCATCTTTTAATCCTTTACCTGTTAATTCTTTAACTAATTTTACAACTGCTAGTTTTGATCCACCAGCTGCTGTAAGTATCACATCAAACTCTGTCTTTTCATCACCTCCTCCAGCAGCATCACCTCCTCCAGCAGCAGGTCCTGCTACTGCAACAGCCGCTGCGGCTGGTTCGATACCATACTCATCTTTTAATATATTAGCTAATTCATTTACATCTTTTACTGAAAGATTAACTAATTGTTCTGCGAAATCTTTTA
>ENA-ORDR01001112-ORDR01001112.1-marine-metagenome-genome-assembly--contig:-NODE-1112-length-12922-cov-4.115220_pt1 | contig 12922 bp, 15 predicted proteins | sample MGYA00240993_ERZ508538 | MGnify/ENA primary metagenome ERZ508538 (study PRJEB26207, sample SAMN05421999) | marine metagenome | isolation source: Monterey Bay, California, USA | place: USA:Monterey Bay...
GGAATTTTTAAATCCATTGCACCATTAGCACCCCCATTAAATCCAAACCAACCAAACCATAAAATTAAGGCACCAAGTGCTGCTATCGGCGTGTTACTACCTTGAAACGATTTTTTTGTATCATCTTGTCTAAATCTTCCTGTACGATTACCTACAATTAACAAGACAGATAAAGCAATCCAGCCTCCAACAGAGTGAACAACCGAAGCACCTGCAAAATCTAAATAACCTAATTGACCTAACCAACCAAATTTTTCTTCAGGGTTTTCAAAATTAAACGCCCAAGACCAATGACCTATAATTGGATAAAAAAAACCTGAAGCTAAAAATGTTATTATTATATAAGAAAAAAACTTTAATCTTTCAGCAACTGCACCTGAGATAATAGTTGCAGCTGTTGCAACAAACATGGCTTGAAAGACAAAGTATGTCTGATAGCCTGCAACTTTTGTGGTAAAGAAAAAAAACTTATTACCAAATAATCCTGAAACACTTGTTCCATACATTAATGCAAAACCAAACGCCCAAAAAACTACAACTGCTATTCCAAAGTCAGTTATATTTTTAAGCGCAACATTGATGCTATTTTTACTTCTAGATAAACCAGACTCTAAACACATAAAGCCTGCTTGCATTAAAAATACTAGGATTGCACAGATTAAGAGCCAAAAGGTATCTAAATTTGCTTGTAAGATTGCGTCTAAACGAAATTCTAGTGCAGTTAAAGCTCCTTTATTAGTAAGCTCTAATTGATTTATGTTTGACTGCAGCTTATCAAATAATATTTGCGTATCCGCTGCAGTCATGATTTTATTTTAATTAATCTACTAATTTTCTAGCTTCACCAGCATCAGTAATAATCTTATCAACACTTACTACTTTAATAACTTCAAAGCCTGTTCCAAGTATTGCTTTTTTATAATCTTCATTAGTTAAATCAGATTTATCAGGGTAAGATGATACCGCTACACCTTCTGGCCATGAAACTTTAACAGTAGCAGATGGGCTAGCTGCTTGAAGTGCTTTAGTTACCATTTTTTGGCATTTAATACACATCATTCCATTTACTTGGGCAATTTGAGTTTGAGCTGCAAATAAATTAGTTGAAAATAAAACAAAACCTAAAAATAGTATATATTTTTTGAACATAGTTTTTCCTCTTGTTAATTATAGTATTAAGCTATCACGTATCAATTCATTTTAAAAATTTATCAATGCTCATATTAGGGTAAATGATTAAAATTTGCAGGAAATCTGAATTTTTCCTTAATAACTTGTATGTTATCTGTGAATACTCATTGGGTCAAAATGACAGTCCATATGATCAATAGTTTCAAAAAAAATTTCATTTAATTCTGAAGAATGAGTTGTTGGGCAAATGTTTGCTAAATTTAATTCATCTGCATAATCATCTTTAAGTTTATTCATTGTTAAAGAACTAGCATAAGATGTTGAAGCTTGTAAAATACTTCCAGAGTTTATTAAAGTTAAGCTCGGCCCAATTATTGCAGAATGTGGACCACAATTATTTAATAAAGGCATTAATAATAATATTAAAATGATTTTCTTCACAATACTCGTTTAAACGAGAATATTTAATTTAAAACTGTGAAACTATCCATTATGGGCGGAAAGCTAATTTTTTTTAGCAATCATCACCTCTAGTAAAATTGCCGTTACGACTAAGGGTTAATTGGCAAGCTCCATCGATTTCTTTAGCAATTATATTAAAATTTGAAGAACCTATGCTTGCAACACAAATTTCATAACCCATGTCTTTACCAATTTGATCCCCTCCACCAAATAAAATTGTTTCAATATCATTTGATGTTGATGAAGAAGGTGTGCAGCTATCATTATCCTGCGTGTAATAATTTCCACTATTTGAATATTCTTCTGTTTGAGCTAGTGATATTTGTTGCATCACGTTTTTTGCAGATTTTTCTTTAGTGCCTGAAATATAACCGCTGTAAGTAACAACTCCTACAGAAGCTAAAATACCAATTATTGCTACCACAACTAAAAGCTCGACTAGAGAAAACCCTAGTGAGCTTTTAATTTTTATATTTTTTGTTTCTTGCAATCGAGATGATTATTCTATTGCAACAGCATTAGTCATTATGTCAGTAGCTGCATCATCATACTGGGTAGTAACGGTAATAGTTCCATTACCATCACCTACTATTGATGTAACACCTTTTCCTGATGCTAAACACGTAGTTGAAAGATCTGTAGCCGTTGGCGCAGTACTACCGTCTGTTACTCCTCCACAAACTGGCGTGTATGTGTTTTTAAAATCTGCTAACGCAGCTACACCAGCAGTAATGATTGAAGCTTCTGTTCTACCACTACATGTTAAATTTCCACTCATTGCAGTAGACTCTGTACCCATGTTACATTTTTGGATTTCAGCAGCTAAATATTTTGTTACTGCCCCTTGGTTTGATTTAGAAGCATTAATTTTCGCACTCTTAGTGTAACCATTGTAAGCAACAACACCTACTGCAGCTAAAATACCAATAATTGCTACAACAACTAGCAATTCAATAAGTGTAAAACCTTTGTTATTTTTCATAATTTCCTCTGTTATTAATTATTATTGTTAAAGTTATTATAATTATTGATGATGTAAACTAAAAATCCTATTATATATAATGATATTCAAAGAAAATTGCTCATATTGGGTTTACTTGTTACTTATTTTTGTTAATAGCTATAAATATTAAATAAAATATGAAATATAAAGTTACAGATATTGAAAATGTAAGTACTGTTTTTCTTACTGGAGAAATAGATATGGATGTTGCAGATGAGGTAAGAGAAATTGTTTTTCCCTTAATTGATGCTGGAAAAGAAGTTCATTTAAATTTAAAAGATGTACCATACATGGACTCTTCTGGTATATCGATAATTATAGAGAGCAATCAAAGAGCTCGAGAAAAAAATACTAAAGTTGAACTTAAAGAGGTTAGCCAACCTGTTGAAAAAGTTCTAGCAATGGCAAGAAAGTTTCTATGACATACAAAATTACAGAAGAAGACAATATAAGTACTATATTTTTAGATGGTGAAATAGACATGGATAAAACGGATGAAGTTAAGGGAGTTATCTTTCCTGTAATCGACTCTGGTAAAAATGTTGCTTTAAATCTAAGTAATGTTCAATACATGGACTCTTCTGGTATTTCAGTTTTAATAGAAAGTCATCAAAAAGCCCTTGAGAAGGGAACCAAGCTTGTCATTAAAGATGTGAGTAAATCTGTTTTAAAAGTAATCATGATGGCAAAGTTAGAACAAATTTTAAATTTGGAGTAAATAAATTATGAGTTTAGAAAACTTTAGTCATTCAGAAAAAAAAGATTTTTTAGTTAGCTCAGCAAGTTTGAAAGATGTCAGAGCTTTTTCTAGAGATGTTTTTGAAAAATTTAAAATTGATGAAGATTTAAGAGAAGAGTTAGTTTTGGCAATTGCTGAAGCTGCTCAAAATATAGTTAAACATGCATATAAAGATATGCCTGACACTCAAGATAAAATGGTTGTAAGAATATCTTGTAGTGATGATGTTCTAGAGATTTCTTTCTTTGATAAAGGTAAACCAGTAGAAAAAAGCGAAGTTAAGCATAGAGCGATCGATGATATTAAGCCAGGTGGACTAGGAACATTTTTCATTCAACAAATTATGGATTCAATTAATTTTGAACCAGGAAAAGAACCCTGGATTAATAATTTAGTTTTAACCAAAAAATTAAAAAGTTAGTTAATTAAAGCACCCACGTTAAATATTGGTGAGTACATAGCTATCATTAAACCACCAATCATTACTCCCATGAAAACAATCATGATAGGTTCAATTAAAGCAGACATGTTATCGACTGTCGTATCAAATTCTTCTTCATAATAAGCAGATACAGAATTAAACATTTCATCTAATTGACCTGTTTGTTCCCCAACAGAAATTAATTGACTAAAAGTTGGTGGGAAGAGTGGTTCTTTTAAAAAAAGTTTTGTTAAGGTATCACCAGAGAACACACCTTTTTTTACACTCTCTAGTGCATCCGTTATCACATCATTATTGCTAACTGATTTTGCAATTTCTAAACTCTCTAATAAATTTACACCTGCTGCACTTAAATTACCCAAAATCAATGCAATTCTTGCCAGTAGGGATTTTAAGATCATATCTCCAAAAATAGGTAATTTTAAAATTTGTTTATGCCATCTAAAACGAATTGCAGCATTTCTTTTTACAATAAAATTAAACCCGAAATATCCGCCTATTCCACCAAACAGAATTACTTTTCCACCTGTACCACTTAAAAAATCACTCATTGCCATGATGGTTGCTGTTGCAGCGGGTAATTCTAAGCCCATTCCATCGTACATTTTTGCAAATACTGGAACTACTTTAATCAACATAAAAGCACTTACAGTAATCGCTACTGTAAACATGATCGCTGGATACATTAAAGCTCCCTTAATTTTTTTCTTAATCTTTTCTTTTTTCTCTAATGAATCTACTATTTTAAGTAAAAATACATCTAGCTTACCACTTGCTTCACCAGCCTTAATCAAGTTGACATAAATATTATCAAAGTATTGCGGATACTTTTCAAAACATTTTGATAGGTTCACACCCCCTTCTAAACTTTTTCTTATATCTTCTATAATGTCTTTAAGAGCAGGACTTTCTAATTGATCTCTTAACATTATTAAAACCTGTAAAATAGGTAAGCCTGCCTTAACCATGGTTGCAAATTGCTTTGAGAATATAAGAATTTCTTCTACTTTAACTTTTTTTTTCCCAAAAAGAGATGAGCCACCTGATTTTTTTTTTGCTTCACCTTTTTTTTTCTTAGACTTAATTATGTTGGTGATTATTATTTTTTTTTCTTTTAATAAATGAGAAGCCTCATCAAGGTTGATTGCCTCAATATCTCCTTCTACATATTTACCTTCGGATATTCCTTTATAAGTAAAAGCTTCCATTCTTATTCGCCTGAAAGAATTCTCTCATACTCTCTAAAATTAAGCTCACCAGCTGCAATCATTCTTCTACCCATATCTTGCATCGTTCTAAATCCTTCCTTAATAGCTATTTCTCTTAATTCAGGAGTGGTTGCTTGTTTTAAAATAGCTTCTTTAATTGGTTTTGATACCACTAAGATTTCATAAATACCTTGTCGACCTTTGTATCCTGAGTCACTACATTTTGCACAACCTTTACCTTTGATGGCTTTTACTTTTGATGCATCTTCATCACTAAAGCCCATATCTTTAAGAACCTTAGGATTAACATCATCATCAGGCACTCTACAATCTTTACAATTTTTTCTAGCTAGTCTTTGGGCTACAACAAGTTGGCAGGCAGCACTTATTAAATAATCTGGCGTTCCCATGTTTTGTAATCTAGTAATAGTACTTGGAGCGTCATTAGTGTGTAGAGTACTAAATACTAAGTGACCTGTAAGGGCAGCCTTTAATCCGATATCAACTGTTTCTTTATCCCTCATCTCACCAACTAGAATAATTTCAGGGTCTTGTCTTAAAAAAGATCTTAAAGCTTTAGCAAAGGTAAAACCAATATCATCTTTAATTTGTACTTGTCCTACACCATCTAATTCATATTCCACAGGATCTTCAGCTGTTAAAATATTTAAATGGGGCTTACTTACTTCTTTTAAAATACTATATAACGTTGTTGATTTCCCAGATCCTGTTGGTCCTGTAACCAAAATTAATCCCTGACTACTGTGAATTCCTTTTCTTAGACTTTCTAAATCTTGCTTTTCAAAATTTAATTGTTCAAGGGTAATATCTCCTGCATCTTTGTTAAGAATACGCATAACAATTCTCTCATTATTTGCAGTGGGTAAAATTGATAAACGTAAATCAACTACTTTATTACCAATTTTAAAATTAATAGCTCCATCTTGTGGCAATCTTCTTTCTGCAATATCTAATTTACCCATAATTTTAAATCGAGTAACTACTGCCCCATAATTGTCATGCAGAAACTGTCTATAGGTTTCTTGTTCTTGAAGCATACCGTCTAATCGGTATCTTACTCTTGAACTAAATCGGTAAGGCTCAATATGAATATCACTGACACCCATTTTAATTGCATCTGCTACCACTGCTGTACTAAATTTGATTACCTCTGACTCATTTTCAATTGCTTCAATATCTTCCTCTGGTGCCTTTTCTAAAACTTCCCCTGCATCTCCTAAATCTGTTTCAAAAGTTTTTGTTTTTCTCCTATTCTCATTTCGAATTGACGCAATAGTTACTTCATCTGTTTCAGATGACAATCTCTCAATATATTCAGAAATATCACTTATTTTTGCAGCATGAAGTTCTATGTTTTTTTTTGTAATAGCTTTCAAATTTCGCATCAATCCCAATTTTGAACTGTCTGGAATTGCCATGTGTAAAGTTTTTCCATCAATTTTAAATGGTGCTACAAAATTCATCTTAATATAGTTTGATGGTAAAACTGTTTTTACTTCTTCAGTAATTTCAACTGACTTTAGATCAATTATTTCTAAATTTTGTTCTTTAATTAATAAATCAATTATTTTTTTTTCATCAGTAAGATTTAATTCAAATATTGCATCAATTTGAGATTTATTGTTTTCAGTACTTACTTTTTTAATATCTATTAAATCTTTTCCAGAAATAATGTCATTATCAATTAAGACATTAACTAAATTAATTTCACTCTCTCTACTTATTTTAAACATTATAAAATTCTTGGAGCGATAAATACCAATAACTCGTTCATTGTATCAGAATTTGATTTTCCACTGAGTACTTTTCCTAGAATTGGTACTTTTGACGTTCCTGGAACACCTTGTCTATTATTCGCTACGTTATTTTTTTTAATACCCCCAATTACAACTATATCTCCATCAGCTACTAATAATTTTGTATTTATCTCCATTTTATTTACACCTACTGATGCTGCATTTGCTCTATTTGGAGTATCATTGTTTACTTGAATTTGAAGCATGACGTTTCCATCACCTATGATATTAGGAGTTACTATCAATTTTAATGATGCATCAACTGGTTTATCTTCCCCTTCTCCACCATCAATATAAATTGTTTCACCCTGATTAATACTTGCTTGTTGATTATCTAATGTAAATAATTTTGGATTAGATACTGTTTTTGATAAGCCTTGAGCTTCTAAAAAATCAAGTTCAAGTTTTAAAACAGCAGAACCTGTTTTTCTTAGTATTCCAATTCCACTTGTTGCAGCAGCTGACCCAAAATTTACTAAATTATCTGTTCCAGCACCGCTTGTAAAAGCACCTGTTGAATCAGATAATGCAGCCCCTGATCCTGATGCAGCTCCTACACTGCTACCTCCTTGTGTACCACCCATTCTTAAACTTTTTCTTGTATAAGCGGCTCCAAGTCTTTTTCCTAAACTTTGCTCAAATGTTGAAGTAGCTTCAACTATAAAAGCTTCTATTAAAACTTGTTTTGTTCTTTTATCAATTTCTCGAATAACTTTATCAACGATATCTAAATCTTTTTCTTTACCTCTAACAATAATTGATCTTGTGGTTGCTTCTTCCGTTACTTGTATTGGTATAAAATTCCCATTCGTTCCAACAGATGTAAATAATTCTGTGATTGTGGCTTTAGCTTCTGATGGGGTTATATAATAAAGTCTAAAAATTTCTGAAATAATTGGTTCTACTGAATCTTCTAATTCAACTTTTTTCTTAACTGCTGAAGCTCTCGCTGATTTATAACCTTCTTGTGACGTTAGATTAGCAGGAGTAGAAACTCTAATAATATTACTTGCTACATCTATGTCTGCTGCATAATTTTTTAAATCTAATAATGCATTAAATGCTTTATCCCATGGAACATTATCTAACTCTGCACTTATTGATCCTGCCACATCGTCACCTACTAAAATATTAATTTGACCAACTTCAGACATTAATTTCATTGCTTCTTTAAAATCTAAAGCTTGAAATTTAAAAGAAACATTTTGTTTTAAAGATTTGAAATCTTCCGAAATTAATAAATAATTTCTCTCTTTAACAGATGATATTTGTTTTCTTTTTTTAAGCTTAATGACATCACCTTCAGCAGGAGTTGGTCCCATTTCTGCACTTTTTTCAACTTCTTGTTTTCCAAGTTTCTTGATATCAGTTTTTATTAATGGGGTGTCGTGTTTAAAAGAGCCACTATTCTTAGCAAATTTTTCAGCACAACCTGTTAAAAAAATAAATAAAAAAGGTAAAATTAAAAATGATATTTTGTTTTTAAATTTCATAATTATTTTGTTCTTTCTGTAATTTTATTATTAAAATTTATCACCAAAAGAGAGTTTTCATTTTTTTCAAAAACTGCTTCTCTATTGTTAAGTCCAACTAATTTTACTCCAGGGCTTAATTCTTCAAACTTAGCTAAAGTAATTATATTTCCACTTGAATTAATTAATGATACGAACCCATCATCATTTGCAGAGGTCATTATCCCAACTAATTTAAACTTATATAAGCTCATTTCATTTTGTGCCTCTTCTGGATTGCTTGATAAAATTGTATTACCACCAGTTAATGAACTATCTCCAGCAAAAGGATCGTTTAATGGAAGAGGTTCTTCATCATTAATCTCTGATGAAATATTTGATTGTGAATTTGCCTGTTTTTCTTTGATCTTTTTATTTATCTCTTTTGCTTTTTCGATAATATCTTGCTTATTGTCATGACTATCTGCCATGGAAACTTTTGATAGCAACATAAAGAATACTGAAATAATGATTATTTTAAAAAAATTCATTTGGTAACCCCACTATTGTTAACGTACCTTTTACTTTTATCGCTCCAGTTGAATCCCCTTTTACCACTTGAATAGACTCTTTGTCAAAGTTTAACATTTTGTTAGAAAGCGATAGAGCTCTTTTAAATTTAATGTAACCAATAAAATTACCATCAATTTCAAAATCAACAGGGATCAAATAATAGGCAATATTAGCAACATTTTTAACTTGATTGTTTTTCTTTTTTTTCGTTTTTTTACCGTCTGCTTGGGCTAAGGCTTGTGCTTTTAATACTTCTTGAATTACCTTTTTTTCAATTCTAGTGATTACTAGATCATTTTGTCCGGCATATTCACTTAATGTTTGATAAAGACCCTCTACTTCAGCTTTAGAATGAAACAAGCTAGAGTATTTTTCATAATCAGGCTTAAGTTTTTTAATTCTTGCTCTCATTGAATAAATTTCAGAAGTAAATTTTGCAGTTTCTTGTATTTTTAAATTCATGTCGTCCAATTTAGCTTTTCTAGACTCAACCATTGGATTTAAAATTGCATAATAAATTATTAAGAAAAAAACAATTGCACCAAAAATTATTCCTATTTTTATAAGAGTTTTTTTATCAGCTAATTTTGTAATCTGATCCTTGATGTCAGACATGTTAATATTTTTTAAATCTATATCCATTGCTATATTTTACCTGTTTTAATTTTTACAAACACTCTAAAACCTTTCATTGTAGCACCACCTGCTGTAGATTTTGGTAATCGCATTGAGGATAAAGATGCTTGCTCAACCAATTTTTGATTTCCTAAATTTTCTATAAATTTCAATATATCTTGATCACTTGCAGCTATTCCTTGAATAGTTAATCTTCTAGATCCATTAAATTCAACTTGATCAAATTTTACACGGTTTGGAACACTTGAGGCTACTTGAGCTAAAATTCTATAAGTTAATTCTTTATTTGATTTAAGTGTTCTACTTAATTTTAAAGACGTATTAATTACACTAAGTTCTTTTGAAACTATTTTTTTCTGTTTAATAATTTTAGCATGATCTATTTTTACAGTTTCATATTGTTTTAATTTATTATTATAGGAAACAATATTCCAAAAAGATAAACCAAATAATACCACATAAATTGCAACTACAGCAGCAGTAATACCCTTGAATGCAAAACCTGAAATTGCTTTCATCTTCTTTTGCTTCATTACATTTGATCTATCTGGAAGAAGATTTATGTTTTTAACTGCAGTAACAAATTTATAATAACCAAAGACATCAAGTTTTCTAAAGGCTAAGCCAACAGAAGTAGATAGATAAGATCTATTTAACTTATTATCTAAAATTTGTTGATACTGACTTGGAATTTTTAATCCTTCTGTGGGATCAAAAGTGTTAAATCCAACATTCATTAAAATTTTTCTAAAACTTCCTAAATATTCGTCTACATTTTTGATATCTGAAACAACTTTTATGTTTCGAATTCTCTTTTCATATTTAGTCTCAAAATCTTGAATTGCTTGCTTAACTTGAGTAACATATCTTCTAACTAATCCTTCTTTTTCTTCAGTATCTTGAGAATCTTGTAAAATTTTTCTATCTTGCCCTCTAATAAAAATATCAGTTATTATTGGGTTATTATTATAGAGGATCATTAAATAATTTTCATCTAATCCAAATTCTAAAACAGCAGTTAAATTGGCATCCTCAGTTTTATTTGTTATTTGATTAACTTGATCAACTGATGACTTTAAAGCAAAACATTTAACATCTATGATTACAGGATTTAAACCTGCATTTTTAATTATTGAAGTATAACTATTTATATCTGTTAATTTTGATGCAACGAATAAAATATCCATTGTATTTTCTTTATCATTTCTATTTATGACTTGATGAAAAATAGAATAATCTTCCAAACTATCTGTTAGTTGAACTAGGTTTTCCCACAATGAATTAGTTTCGATTGCTTTATTTAATTCATCTTCTTTCATTAAAGGTGCGGTGACTACTCTTATGATTGCACTAGTTACCGGAATAGCAATTGCTGCATTTGGTGAAGTTATTTTGTATTTTTGAATTGCTAATACTAATTCTTCTGAAAATTTATCCGCATTATCAATTGGAGTACTATCATCTGTAATGTCAACGGGGTGAATATGTAATTTTTCTAACACCCATTGATTAGCTTTGTTACTAGAAACTTGGACTATTCTTATTTCTTTATTTGCTAACTCTATACCAATTATTTCTTCACCTTGAACACTAGATTTACCTAATTTGGATTTGAAAAAATTTTGTATTTTTGATTTATAATTTCCAACTTTAGAATTATTAAAAGATGATTTTTTTATATTTTTAGCAAAATCTGGTTTTTTAATTTTAATTTCCTTAATTTTTCCAAAAATATTTGATAATTTACTTTTTACCTGATCTTGGGTAGATATTTCTGAGTTTTCATTTAATGGAACACTTGAAGTTTGTGGTTGTGCTTCATTATTACTTTGATTGGTTGTTGAAATATCAATTTGTGAAGATTCACCCTCTTCTGGCTTAATATTTTCTTCAATTTTTAATTTTTTACTTTCTTCATGAACATCATCAAACCATTTTTCCAAAATTGGTATTGCATCATCTAAATTTGTTGTTCCAGAAGATGAAATTTTTTGTTTACCATCAATATAAAGTCTACCTACCCAGTTTCTTGATTTAAGTTCACCTTTATATTTATCTTGCCTTACATATATATGTAGTCTTCCATCTTTTTTATGAATTACCTCATGCTCTTTTTTTTGTTCCTCATTATTAGTATTTGATGCACTTACATTTTGCTCAACAGATTCATCTTGAGATTGTAAAGTTTCTGAATTTTCAGTTAAATTATCATTTTCATTGGATTTTTCTGATTCATTATTATCAGTTTCTTGAGGATTTAAAGTATCAGTTGAATCGTTTTCAGATTGGTTTTCCTGATCACTCTTGAGAGTATCTTCCTCTTTATAATCAAATTTATCTTTATTATCTTCGTCCATAAAACTTATAAATAAAAATTAATATTTAAATTGTTAATTGATTCTCTAACACAAAATTAATAAAATTCTAACACAAGATTATAATCATTATGTTCAAAATGGGTTGAATTTAATAATGAAATACAAAATATTCAATTAAATCAACAGTTTATTAAAATCATTGAAAAAAATTAAATTTAGGATATTTTTTTCTAAATAATATTTTCTCTAACACATTTATCATAATTTTATCTTTTTATATTGTGTTAGAAATTTAATATTTTTTTCTATTTTTAAAAAATAAGTAAAATAGCTATTTTTTATTAAAACAACTTTTAATTGTTTTTTGTGTGAGAGAAAATTTTTTTTGTGTGAGAGAAAAATTTATTTGTGTTATAATTTTTTTAATTTTTTTTGTTTAGAATTATTCTAATATATTTTTTTTTCCTACATTAGAAATATTCCAAACTATTTTTTTTCTCTTTAGAAAGATTCTAATATATTTTTATTTTACTTTAGAAAGATTCTAATATATTTTTTGCAAATATCATAGCCTCTTTGCATAGTTCTCCAGTTTGAATGGAGTCTATATTTTTTATACCTGTTGTGTTTACTGCCATATCAGACATCACTACATCTACTTTATTTTTTATATGTTTTTTTTTTTGCTATTGTGTTGATCAACTTTTCAATGTTTTTTTGAGTGTCCATTTTTCTTGATTTTTTGTGGTACAGGAGCAATGGTTATCAATACAGAGACAGAAGGTGTGATTTCACATTTTGGTGTTGCTGCAGCTTGGGGGCTAATTGTGATGATTATGATCTTTGCCTATGGAAGAATTTCTGGTGCTCACATGAATCCGGCTGTAACGCTAACCTTAGTGGTATTGAAACTGGTTCGAAGTTTGAAAGGGAAAATGGCACAAAAATTGGTGCAAAAGAAGAATGTAAAACATGGTCATGGCACTTAGAAAACTACAGTGACGCTTGGTTACCTCTTGAAATTAATATCACCTCCACACACACATTGTCTGCTAAGTAAAGTTCTCAGGCTCCCTGACACTGAAAAACATGCTACTTTCGATCTCCCTGACAACTTTGTTCGTACATGTCGTGTACCATCG
>ENA-ORDR01001117-ORDR01001117.1-marine-metagenome-genome-assembly--contig:-NODE-1117-length-12900-cov-4.466505_pt1 | contig 12900 bp, 10 predicted proteins | sample MGYA00240993_ERZ508538 | MGnify/ENA primary metagenome ERZ508538 (study PRJEB26207, sample SAMN05421999) | marine metagenome | isolation source: Monterey Bay, California, USA | place: USA:Monterey Bay...
TAAATGCTGAGCTTGCAAAGACTTTTACAGAAATAGTTATTGATGAGATGTCAGAAATGTATATAGATTATCAGACTAAAAAATCCAGGAATACATTAGATAATTTAAAAGCTCGATCTGACTCTATTTTTAAAGATTTAAAAACATCAGAAAGAAATTTTGCTAGAGTAAAAGATAAAAATAAACGAGTTATGACAGCATCAGGAAGATTGGAAGAACTTCAATATATGAGAGAGGTTGAGATTTTACAAGCTGTTTATTTAGAATTAAGAAAAAACATAGAATTAACACATATGAGTTTGTTAAATGAGACACCTTTGATTCAGATTGTTGATAAACCAGTACTTCCTCTTGAGAATATAAATAGATCTACTTTATTTTGGATAGTTATCTTCTCCTTTCTAGGTGTTTTTACTGTTTGTTTTATAATAATACTCAGGAAGTTAGTAAGAGATGCATTAGAAGAAGATTTTTAAAGATGTTTTACTAGATTTTCTAACTTTATTCCTCTTGATCCTTTTATTAGAATAGTTCTCTTTTTCAGATTATATCTAGTGATATTATCAATAAGCTCTGATGTTTCTAAGTAAAGATTCTTTTTTGTAAGATTTAAGAACTCTTCACCGACAAAGATGCTTTCAATTCCACTTGTCTCCATCCGATTAATTAATTTCTGATGTTCATCTTTAGAATATTTACCTAATTCTCTCATTTCTCCCAGGATACACATCTTATTTGGTTTATCTAATTTAATAAACGATTCTATCATTGATTTCATACTTGAAGGATTCGCATTATATGCATCTAAGATAATATTATTATTTTCCGTCTCTATTAATTCAGTTCTGTTGTTTTTTGGGATATATTCCTCTATAGATTTTTTAATGTTCTTATAGGAGATATTATAGAAATCTCCAATACAAGATGCGGCTACGATATTATCATATTGGAACTCCCCTATAAGATTAGAATTTATTTCAGTATCTTTTATTTTTACAGAGATAAAAGGGAAACTAGAAGTTAATGTAGCTATAAAATCTGAGTTAGATTCTTTACCATAAGTTATTCTCTTTTTCTCATTACTTTTTAGAATAAGTAAATCATCATTTCTATTTACAAATTGCATTACATTTTTTTCTTGCAGATAATGATATAATTCTGTTTTGGCTTTCATTACTCCTTCAAAACTTCCAAATCCTTCCAAATGAGCTTTTCCTATATTAGTTATGAGTCCTGATGTAGGTTTTGCAATTCTGCACAAATTCTTTATTTCTCCAATCTCACTTGCTCCCATCTCTATTATAGCAATTTCATGATCTTTATCTATTTCTAAGATACTTAAAGGTAAACCTATCTGATTATTTAAGTTACCTTTAGTGCTGTAGCAATTATATTCAGATGAAAGTATAGAATTAATGAGTTCTTTAGTAGTTGTTTTTCCATTTGTCCCTGTTATTCCTATAACAGGAATATTTATTTTATTTCTGTGAAACTCTGCTAATTCCTGAAGTGTAGACTTCACATCATTCACTAAGATACAATTAGTTTCATTATATTCTTTATCATCAATAATAGCGTGTTTACATCCATCTTTTATTGCTTGATTAGCAAACTTATTTCCATTAAAATTTTCTCCCCTTAAAGCAAAGAATATACTATCTTTTTGAATGTTTCTGCTATCAGTACAGATTACAGGAAATTCCTGATATGTTTTATATAATTCAGATATGGTCATACTATAAAAAAGAAAACCCCAATTAAGGGGTTTTACATTTTAGATATTTATTTGATTATTGTTTTGCTTTACTATAATCCACTTCTCTTCTTTTATTTTGTTTTAAATCTGATTGAGGCGGCCCAACTCTATCCATGGCACATCTAAAACCGATACAGTCAGACGCCAGAGTTTGATCTAGGAATCTTCTAGTTCCAGGGTTTAGCCAATAAGCTCTATCTTTCCAAGAACCACCTTTATACACTCTAGCTTTGTCAGATATTAATGTAGTTTCGCCATAGCTATACATTTCATTACTGTTACCGGTATTTCTGATATTTTGAATATTTCCATCATCATCTTGTCCTTTATTTCTTTTGTCAATATTTATTGTTGATTTATCCTCATCGCTATTTTCATCAACGTCTTTAGTAGTACTTCCCATTTGAGATTCAATATCACCATCTAAATAATTAATATTATCAGCTTTTTTATAATTTCTTCTATAAATGTTATCTGCTTCTAAATTGTAGTCAGTTTGTTCTATATGACCTGTACTATCATTAATGATATAAGGATTTTCTCCAGGACTAGCATCTGGTTTTATTTTCTGAGTAGTATATACATTTCCTCTAAATGGTCTGTGATCTGCAGTGCTATTTTGTTCAGTAATAGGCCTATAGACATCAGCTACCCATTCAGAAACATTTCCTGCCATATTATACAAACCATAGTCATTTGGCCAGTAAGATCTAACAGGAGCTGTAATATCAGCTTCATCATTAAGACTTCCAGCAACTCCCATATTATCTCCTCTTCCTCTTTTAAAGTTTGCCATTATTTTTCCTTGATTTTGCTTAGTGTTATTTCTTAATCCTGAACCATTCCAAGGATAAATTTTTCTTTCGTTATGATTATCACCTATATTATTCCCAACATACCCTAAGGCAGCATGTTCCCATTCTGCTTCAGTAGGAAGTCTGTAATTTGGTAATAGTATTCCATCTTCCATATTAGTATATCTTCCTTCATCATCATCTTTTAATACTTTTAGGTTATCTAACTTAGATTTTTGTTTTTCTGTTACAAAATAAGCTAAGTAATCTTCAGAACCTTGTAGATATCCATCTGTAGTAAATGGAACTTCAATTCCTTCTCTGTCTGGATGAGTTACTTCCATTATTAAACCCAGATCAATTAAAATTCTTTCATTTACTCTATCTGTTCTCCATGTACAGTAGTTATTTGCTTGTTCCCAGCTAACCCCAACAACAGGATATTCTCTGTATGATGGATGTCTTAAATAGTTGTTAACGAACATTTCATTTTCACCTAATTTATCCCTCCATACTAAAGTGTCTGGAAGAGCTTTTGTATAAATTTCAGGTCTTGCAGTTCCTGTAAAGAACGGACTATTTTCATTTACATAATGATTTTTAATCCAATGTAGATATTCTACATAGTCAAGGTTTCTAACCTCAGTTTCATCAATGTAGAAGGAAGATACAGTTACAGTTTTTGAAATATTATTCCAGTCAGACATAACATCTTCATCAACTCTCCCCATTGTTAATCTACCTCCTTCAACAAACATTAATCCAGGACCTGGTATCTGTTCTGACTTTTTAACAACATCAAAACCACCTTGTTTACGATCATTATACTTCCAACCTGTTGTAGAAGATTCTTTACTACTTTTAGTAGATGAAGATTTTGAACATGAAGATATAATGAAAACGCTTAGAATTCCTATTAATACGGTGTTTTTATTTATCATTTTTCTAATTTTTTACTTTTTCCGGTTTTAATAACTAAAATTGTGGGCAACTTATTGTGTTAAACGATTTACTTCTGCTTCTGCATGGCATGTACAGAGTAAATGATAATTCGTGAGCTCCTAGTGTATTGCTATTTCTTAAATTACTTACTGTAATATCATAACTATACCCGAACTTGAATGCGTCTTGTATTACACCAAACATTAATATAAATGAATCAAAGTTTTCTAAACTATTTCTAGCCCATAATCCACCAACTATAGGTCCTCTATTTATATAAACCCCATAGTTAAATTGTTGAAATTCTTGTTGTTTTTGGTATAAAAAGTTAGGTGAGATAGTTATAATGTCATTTTTGTATCGGCTAAGTGGCCACTTACCTCCAATATGGGCAGTGTATTTTGTTGGTAAATGACTTACACTAATAAATCCTTGGTTTGGTTGAGTAAGGTGATGAGCTGAAAAACCAAAGTACATTTTTTCAGTGTAACCTAAAAGACCTGTTGAGAAATCAGGATAATCAACATGATTTGGGTTATTGACAATATCTTCCTGTGTTGTATAAATAAAACCATATGTTGGATCAATTTGATCTCCGAAAGTAAGATTTCCCCAATCTAGACCTAATGATTTATATGAGGTTTCAAAACCTACTTTAAATGTCAAATCTCTATTTACTTCAAGTAGATAAGAGTAGATAAGGGAAGCATTTAAGGTATTTAGGTTCCCAGAACCAGCCTGATCTTTATGAATTAAAATACCAATTCCTCCTCCTAGAGCATCTACATGTTGGTCGTATGAAGCGGAATAAGTAACATAAGTTCTTCCGATTCCAGGCCATTGATCTCTATAATTTAAGTTTGTGGTTGGACATCCGTTATTATATGCTCCTGCAAATGCCGGATTTAAGTATAATGGATTAGAGTAAAATTGACTAAATGCAGGGTCCTGTCCATAAGCGTTGTTACCTAGTAAAACTAGTGTAAACGATAGTAGGAATAACTTTAATATATTGTTCTTCATATAGTATCTTCTTCTTTATTTGAATTTTACAAAGATATGAATTTTATTTATTACTGAAAGAAGTAGATATAATTTTTCTTTTTATTTATCGTTATCCTATTCAGAAATTAATAAATACTTACTTTTGTTTTATGAATTTTAAAAAGATATTTCTTCTTAATTTGGTTGTTTTCTTCTCAGTTGTTAGTTATTCTCAAAACACTATTTTTTTAAATTGGATTAGTACGGATGAGAATGGAATAAAAGTAGAAACATTTGAGAATTCAACATATTTGCAAGATTATCAAGGATTACCTTCATATCAGAGAATAACTAAACTTAAATCTTCTGAATATTATGAAATCGAACTTTTTGATATAGAATACACTTCTATATCAGATAAAGAGAAAATGAAATTGAGTAATTTAGATGTGTCAAATTCTATTGTATATTCCTCTGATGTATTGAAATCGGATCATAATTACTATAATAGGATATTAGTTTTTCCTTATATTAAAACAGAAAATAATTATAAGAAAATTACAAAGTTTTCTTATAAGACTACTCAAAAGAAGTTTTTTAATGAAACGAAGAAAAAATCCGTGAAAATAAGCTCAGTTTTAGAAGATGGAGATTGGTATAAGATATCAGTAAGCGAAAATGGTGTTTATCAACTCACTTTTTCTGATTTACAAACTTTAGGAATAAATACGAATAATTTGAATGTAAATTCTATCCGATTGTATGGAAATGGAGGAGGTATGCTTCCTAGGTTAAATTCTGATTTTAGACATCAGGATTTACAAGAAAACGCTATTGAAATTGTAGATAATAACAATAACGGAATTTTTGAAAGTGGTGATTATCTGTTGTTTTATGGAGAAGATGTTGATATATGGGAACCCTATAATAATTCTTATCCTAATTATATAGGAAAATATTATCATTACAAACATTTATATGATGAAAATAATTACTATTTTTTAACTATAAATGGTACGGGCAACTCCAAAAGAATTGAAAATTATGCAATTACTAATAACAATGAGGTAGAATATAATAACAAATTTAATTTTCATGAATTTCATGAAGAAGATTTAACAAATTTTATTAAATCTGGAGAGCAATGGTATGGAGAAGAATTTGATGCAGATTTATCACAAACATTTTCTTTTTCTACTCCAAATATTGTAGATAATTCTACAGTTCATGTAAAAGCAAATGTTGCAGCAAGAGCGTTTTCTATTCCTAATTTTTCTTTTGATTATAATAATTCAGAATTCATGAATACTGATGTTGAAGTTGTTGTATCTGGCTCTTTGGATGATTATGCAAAAACTTCCTCTGTTAGTGGTCAGTTTTCTGCAATTTCGGATAATTTGAATATTGATATTAATTTTAATAGAAATTCTTCTAGTCATAAAGGGTGGTTAAATTACATTGAAGTTTGTGGTTTTAGGAATCTAACTATGTCTGGTTCGCAAATGAATTTCAGAAAAACTATTACTTCATCAAGTAATCAGATTTATGGGTTAAAATTAGAGAATGTTACGCCTTCCTTAAAAGTATGGCGTGTTACAGATCCTACAAATGTAACTAATCACGACTTAAGTTTTGACACTCCAAATACTGCTAACTTTGGATATAATATGTCTATTGGACTTTCTGATGAAAAATTTATTGCATTTGATGGTATGGAATATAAGACTCCAAATTTACTAGGATATCTTCCTAATCAAAACCTTCATGGAGATGTAGATGTTGAGATGTTAATTGTATCTCATCCGGATTTCTTGTCAGCAGCTCAAAACCTTGCTGATTTCCATTTTCAGAAAGATGGTAGTAAATGTAAAATTGTAACTCCAGAGCAAGTTTATAATGAATTCTCTTCTGGAAAACAAGATATTTCAGCTATTAGAGATTATTGTAAATATCTGTATGATTTACCAGATCGTATGTTTACGTATTTATTAATTATAGGTGACGCTTCTTACGACCCAAAAGATAGAATTCCAAATAATACAAATTTTGTAATTACGTATCAATCCAATAATTCTTTAGGTCCTTTAGATACGTATTCTACAGATGATTATTTTGGTTATTTAGATAATAATGAAGGAGAATTAAATAATGATTTAGTTGATATAGGTATTGGTAGATTACCAGCAAAAACACTACAGGAAGCAAATGATATGGTAAATAAGATTATACATTATTATGATAAAGAATCTATGGGTAGTTGGAGAAATTACGCTGCATTTATTGCAGATGATGGAGATGATAGTGATGGAAATATTCATATGGAACAATCAGATAATTTATGCGATATAATTGATGATAATTACGATAATTACAATTTTGACAAACTCTATTTAGATATTTTTAATCAAGAATCTACTCCTGCAGGACCTAGAAGTGAGGGATGTAGAGATGCTATAAACAGAAGGATAGATAAAGGGGCTTTAATAGTAAATTATACTGGTCATGGTGGTGAGTCAGGACTTACATCAGAAAGAATTATAGATATAGATCAAATTCAAGAGTGGAAAAATTATGATAGATTACCATTATTTGTAACCGCTACTTGTGAATTTGGCAGATTAGATAACCCTGAGCTTACTTCTGGTGGAGAACATATTATTTTATCTCCAGATGGTGGAGGAGTAGCTCTTTTAACAACCACCAGATATGTTTATTCACATCTGAATTATAGTATGAACACCAATTTTATAAATTCTTTATTTGAAAAAACAAATGGGAACTTCCCTACTTTAGGAGATGTTCTCCTGCAAACAAAAGTACTTAGCGGAACATCAATTAATAGTAAGAAATTTACCCTGCTTGGTGATCCTATGATGAGTTTGGCGTATCCTGAATATGGAGTCAAAACTACAATAATTCCGGATACTTTATCTGCACTTGAAAAAGTTACTTTTGAAGGAGAGATAATAGATGAGGACTCTGTAAAAGTAAGTAGTTTTAATGGAGAGATTGATATTATAGTTTTTGATAAGGAGTTTACTGCAACTACTCAAGGTCAACAATCTTCTACTCCTATGCCTTATAAGAAACAAGACAATATTATTTATAAAGGAAAATCATCTGTTACAAATGGAGTGTTTTCTTTTACTTTTATTGTTCCGAAAGATATTGATTATAATCTTGATTTTGGAAGGATCTCATATTATGCTGCAGAAAGCGTACAGAATACTGATGCAAGTGGATGGAATGAGAGTTTTATTGTTGGAGGAGTTTCTTCTAATATTATTCCTGATGATATGGGGCCGTCAATTCAACTTTATATGAATGACAAACAATTTGTTTCAGGTAGTATCACAAACTCAAATCCTGTATTTCTGGCTTTTGTTGAAGATTCATCTGGAATAAATACTGTAGGAAACGGGATTGGTCATGACATTACAATTACTCTCGATGGACAAACTTCCAATAAAATAATACTAAATGATTATTATGAAGCCGAATTAGATAATTATCAGAAAGGAAAAGTTGAATATTTATTAAATGAATTGCCCCCTGGATTACACACTATCGACTTTAAGGTTTGGGATGTACATAATAATTCTTCAGAGGCAACTTTAGAATTTGTTGTTGCAGAAACAGAAGATTTAGTGATTGAACATTTGCTAAATTATCCGAATCCATTTACTACTAATACTTCATTTTACTTTGAGCATAATCGTCCAAATCAAAATTTAGAAGTTCAGATACAGATTTTTACAGTTTCGGGTAAATTAGTTAAAACAATTAATTCATTACAAACAAATACTGGATTTAGGGTAGGTCCAATTTCATGGGACGGAAGAGATGATTTTCAGGATAATATAGGTAGGGGTACTTATATCTATAAACTAAAAGTAAAAGATATGAACGGAGAATTTATTGAAAAATTAGAGAAATTAGTAATATTGAAATAAATTTCACGTTACCTACCAACATAAAACAAGTATATTTGCCAAAATTCAATTTATAATGAAGAAGATTTTAATATTATTACTTTCATTAGTCAGTGTTTTTAAAATAGAAGCACAGGGTACAGGTATTAATGATGATAATTTTTTGGGGGGTAATTTAAATACTATTACAACGGCTGTTCCATTCTTACTGATTTCACCAGATTCTCGATCAGGAGCAATGGGTGATGTTGGAGTTGCAACTACACCAGACGCATCTTCAATGCATTGGAATCCTGCAAAACTATCTTTCACACAAGATGATATAGGGATTTCTGTTTCTATTGTTCCTTGGTTAAGAGAGTTAGTTCCAGATATTAATCTTCAGTATATTGGTGGTTATTACAAATTAAATGATAATGATGCAATTGGATATGAGTTGAGGTATTTTTCTTTAGGTGATATTACATTTACAGATAATGCCGGAAATGTAATAGGACAGTACAAACCAAATGAAATGGCATTTGGAGCAGCTTATTCTCGTAAATTATCTAGAGATTTTTCTATTGCTATTTCCGGAAGATATATTTACTCTAATTTAACAGGAGGACAGTCTGCAGGTAGTATAGAAACTGATGCGGGTCAATCAATTGCTGCAGATGTCTCTACTTTTTACACAAAACCAATTTCTATTGCAAATAAAAAATCAGATTTATCTTTTGGTATGAATATCTCTAATATTGGCAACAAGATTTCATATACAGAAACAATTACTAGGGATTTTATTCCAATTAATTTAAGATTAGGAACTGATTTAACTATGAAAATGGATGACTATAATAAAATTTCATTCGCTTTCGATCTAAATAAATTATTAGTTCCATCACCTCCTTTATATAATGATGATGGAGAGATGATTGCAGGTAAAGATCCGAATGTTGCTGTTGTAGAAGGTATGTTTCAATCTTTTGGAGATGCACCTGGAGAAATTGATGAAAATGGGAATCCAGTTTCGGGGAGTATTTTCAGAGAGGAAATGAGAGAGATAAATATTTCAGCTGGATTGGAATATTGGTATGCAAACCAATTTGCATTAAGAGCAGGTTACTTTCATGAACACGACACTAAGGGAGGTAGAAAATATTTAACTTTTGGTTCTGGAGTAAAGTACAATGTATTTGCTCTTGATTTCTCATATCTGATTAGCACAAGTAATATTGGAGGAACTAATCCTCTTGCAAATACTATGAGGTTTACTTTAGTATTTGATTTAGGAGCAATGGGTAGCTAATGAAAATTAAAGTAGGTTTTGGTTTTGATGTTCATCAATTAAAAGATGGATTAGACTTTTGGTTAGGGGGAATAAAAGTCCCTCATACAAAAGGAGGATTAGGTCATTCTGATGCAGATGTATTAATTCATGCTATTTGTGATGCGCTTTTAGGTGCTGCTAATTTAGGAGATATAGGGAAGCACTTCCCAGATAGCTCAGAAGAATTTAAAGGAATTGATAGTAAAATTTTATTAAAAGAAGTTGTAAAGATGATTTCAGAAAGAGGATATTCTATCGGGAATATTGATTCTACTGTTTGCTTGCAAAAACCAAAAATAGGTCCGTATATTCCAGAAATGCAGAAAGTACTTGCATCATGTATGAATATTGATTCAGAAGATATATCAATAAAAGCAACTACTACTGAAAGATTAAGTTTTGTAGGTAGAGAAGAAGGAGTGTCCGCTTATGCTACTGTATTAATTCAGAAGGATTAAAACCCTAATTTTTTCTTCTTGTCATCATCTCTTAAATAAACCAGCATTTTTGCTCTTGCGCAAATATCCTCTTTTTTATTGATAGCTTCTACTGTATGCCAAATCTCATATTTACCTTTTTCATTCAGATTTCTCTCCACTTCCATTACATCTTCTTCAGTAATTTGGAAATGTAGTTTTAATGAACTATCTGCAGGTTTTAAGTATTGTATTTCAGCAGATTTTAACCAAATAATTAATTTTCTATTTTTATTAGCAAAAATATGGTAATACATTGTTGGAAAATAGGGGTCGCATGCTGAAAAGATACTACCTCCAAAAATAGTTTTATGAAAATTCATGTTAAAAAGAGTTCTTCTTACAATAACTTTCATCTCTAAAAAGTCATTCGAAATTTCTTTTAAAACAATCCTGTTAAAAAGAAGAGGAGGGAAAATATTCAGAACAAATTTTAGTAAAAATCTTGATGTTTTCATGCTGCAAAAATAAAAAACCCCACTCAATAAAGAGTAGGGTTTTAAATCTTAGTTTATTCTATTTAGTGTTTTGCTAAATATTCAGCAACTGCATCATGATCTTCTTTCATTGAATCTTTTCCTTTACTCCAATTTGCTGGACAAACTTCACCATGCTCTTCAAAATGTTGTAATGCGTCAACCATTCTCAGTGTTTCATCAATACTTCTTCCTAAAGGGAAGTTGTTTATAACTTGATGTTGTACTGTTCCTTCTTTGTCGATTAAGAAGAGTCCTCTAAAAGCAATCATTGGTCCGTTGGCTGTTAAGTTGTCATTTTCATCTAATTCATAATCTCCAGCAAGTACACCGAAATTCGCGGAAATAGTTTTATCTGTATCCGCTACAATCGGGTAAGTAATTCCTTTAATACCTCCTTCTGCTTTTGGCATTTGTAACCATCCCCAATGAGATTGTTCTGTATCTGTTGAACAAGCAACTACAGCACATCCTTTATCTTCAAATTCAGATAATTTTTCTTGGAATGCAAATAATTCTGTAGGACAAACAAATGTGAAATCTTTTGGATAGAAGAAAAATACAACTGGTTTCTCTCCTATAAACTGATCTAATGAATATCCCTTTACAAATTCGCTACCATTTACCACAGCTTGTGCTGAAAATGATGGAGCTTTTTTACCTACTAATACTGACATTATTTTATGTTTTTTTTAATTAAAAATTTTATTGCAATAATACAAGAAATTAAATATACATCATATTTTAGAGAGGATAAAATTTACCCTATCGACTACACTTAATTTAGGTATTTCAATTAAGATATATCCAAATTTTATGTAACTATCTTTCAGATATTTATCTATCTTAATAGCTTGATCAAAACTTTCTTGTCTTTCATTATCATTTTTGTAAATTTCTTCCCAAATAGGAGTGTAAAATACAGTTTTGTTAAAGATGCAGTTTTTAATAATTTGATTGATCTGTGATGTAGATTCTAATTTATTATTATTTAAGTATGCAATACAATCGATACTACTTCTGTCAAAAAAGGAAATGCAATTTTCAGGACTATTTAAATATTGTTGGTATCGTCTATGAGCAATTTTATTTTCAAAAGCAATTTGATCTTTCCAAGGTAAGATATTACCTCCAATAGATATCTGTTCAGCAATTAACTCTCGTGAAATTTCTTCAGCACAATAATGATCTTTTTTTTTGAGAGCGTTAATAATGGTTGTTTTTCCTGTTCCAGGAGCTCCAGAAATGATATACTTCTGAATCATTTTAAAGGCTTAAAATGGCAATACAGGCCCCAATAATAATAGTCAATATCTTTTGAAAACTAAATCGGTGTCCATCTGTACTTTCGAATAGAATAGTAGTAGAAACATGTAAGAAAATACCAATTACAACTGCCATTATTTCTTCTGCAATTGATAGGTCCTTTAGGAAATGTTGTCCAGAATATACTCCAAGTGGAGTCATTAAGGCAAATAACAGCAGTAAAAAATAAGCCTTTATTTTACTCATTCCACTTTGCAGGAATAAGGAGAGTAATACAATCGAAACAGGAGCTTTATGCAATAAAATTCCTGTAAGTAAAGCATTATGTGCATGATCGTGCAAGTGACCTCCTAAAGGTATTCCTTCTAATAAAGAATGTAAACAAAGACTGATTAGTACTGTGAATGGAATAGTATTTTTCTTGTGAAAATGACCATGCTCTATCCCTTTTGAAAAATATTCTAACAAAATCTGGATTAAAAAACCAGCCAAAATAAAAACTCCGATATTATTTGAAGTATTGTCTCTGAAAAGTTCAGGGATTAAATGAATTACACTTACAGCTAGTAAATAAGCACCACTAAAAGTTAGAAGTAATTGTATGTTTTTACTTTTTGTAGGTTTAAAAATTTCTACAATAATAGCACCAACTGCAACTGAGAGAAATAAAAATAGGATATCTGGATTCATTTTTTTGCTATAATAATTAATCTGTCAGATGTTTGAGAATTAAATTCATCTAACTTATAATTTCCAAAGGTATTAATAATTTGTAATCCTGCAAAAGTTAGAAGCTTTGAAAAATTTTCTTTTGTAAGTGCTTTTACTTTCTCCTGAAAAGAGATGTTTTCTTCATCATTATTTACTTCTATATTTTTGATGATAAAATTATCTTCAACTTTCCGGCTAATATTGAATTGAACTCCATCAATTTCTTTTGTTTCTGTTTTTATTAAATTGTCTAT
>ENA-ORDR01001119-ORDR01001119.1-marine-metagenome-genome-assembly--contig:-NODE-1119-length-12892-cov-6.360827_pt1 | contig 12892 bp, 13 predicted proteins | sample MGYA00240993_ERZ508538 | MGnify/ENA primary metagenome ERZ508538 (study PRJEB26207, sample SAMN05421999) | marine metagenome | isolation source: Monterey Bay, California, USA | place: USA:Monterey Bay...
GTATTGAAACGGCTGTTAATTTATCTAATGGATTAGTCTTTGTAGAATATGAAGATGAAACATTGCCACAAAAATTTAGAAAAATAGAGAAACTAATTTACTCAACAAAATTTGCATGTCCTGAGAGTGGCTTTACTATAGAAGAAATAGAGCCAAGACTTTTTTCTTTTAATAGTCCCTATGGTGCATGTGAAGAATGTGAGGGTATTGGAATGAAGTTAAATGTGGATCCAAATTTGGTAATTCCAGATGAAAGAAAAAGTATTGCTGATGGTGCAATTGAGCCATGGGCAAAATCTACAACTCTATATTATGCTCAAACATTAGCATCAATTTCTAAACATTATGGTTTTTCTCTTGATGAAAAATGGAAAAAATTACCCAAAAAAATTAAAGATGTAATTTTATATGGGTCCGATGAAGAAGAAATTAAATTTAATTATGATGATGGCTATGAAAAATATTCGCATAAAAAAACTTTTGAAGGTGTAATAAACAATCTTGAAAGAAGATTTTTAGAGTCTGATAGTGAATGGAAGAGAGAAGCTATAGCTGAATATCAATCTGACTCTGCTTGTGAGAGCTGCAATGGAGATAGGCTTAAAGAAGAAGCTTTATGTGTTAAAATTGATGATCACAATATTAGTGAAGTCACAAGAAAATCTATTCTTGATGCTGCTAAGTGGTTTAAAGAATTAGAAAAAAACCTAGACAAAAGACAGTTTAAAATTGCTGAACACGTTTTAAAAGAAATTAATGAAAGGTTAAATTTTTTGCTTAATGTTGGTCTTGATTATCTAACCTTATCAAGAGAGTCAGGAACATTGTCTGGTGGAGAAGCTCAAAGAATAAGATTAGCTTCACAAATAGGATCTGGATTAACAGGTGTGCTGTATGTTCTTGATGAACCTTCAATTGGACTGCATCAAAAAGATAATGTTAAACTTATTAATGCTCTAAAAAGATTAAGAGACTTAGGTAACACTGTAATTGTTGTTGAACACGACACTGAAACAATGGAAAACGCTGATCATATTATAGATATGGGACCAGAAGCTGGAACTAACGGTGGTCAAGTTTCTGCACAAGGAACTTATGAAGAAATCAAAAAAGATAAAAATAGTATAACTGGTCAATATCTATCTAATAAAAAGATTATTGAAGTTCCTAAAACTCGACGATTAGCAAAAAATGGAAGGTTTGTTGAAATCAATGGCGCATCAGGAAATAATTTAAATAACGTTAATCTTAAAATTCCAACAGGAAGTTTTACTTGTATTACTGGAGTTTCAGGAAGTGGTAAGTCAACGTTAATACTACAAACTTTATACCATGCATTAAATTTGACACTTAACAATAAAGCTAGAAAAGCTCCTAAGGCTTTTAAAAGTTACAAAGGAGTTGAGCTAATTGATAAAATTATTGACATTGATCAATCCCCTATTGGAAGAACTCCTAGATCAAATCCAGCTACATATACAGGAGCATTTGGTCCAATAAGAGATTGGTTTACAAGCTTACCAGAGTCTAAAACTAGAGGATATAAACCTGGAAGATTTTCATTTAATGTTAAAGGTGGAAGATGTGAGGCATGTGAAGGAGATGGTGTAATCACATATGAAATGCACTTTTTACCAGACGTTTATATTCAATGTGATGAATGTAAAGGAACTAGATACAATAGAGAAACACTAGAAATTAAATTTAAAGATAAAAGTATTGCTGACGTTTTAGATATGTCAGTTGATGAAGGTTGTGAGTATTTTGAAAATATATCTAATATTAAAACAAAACTTTTAACCCTTAAAAAAGTAGGCTTGGGCTATATAAAAATCGGCCAACAGGCAACAACACTTTCTGGAGGTGAAGCTCAAAGAATAAAACTTGCAAAAGAACTTTCAAAAAGATCAACCGGACGAACAATGTATATCTTAGATGAACCAACAACAGGACTTCATCAACACGATATTAAGAAATTATTAGAAATTCTTCATACATTTGTGAAGCTAGGTAATACTGTTGTGGTTATTGAGCACAATCTAGATGTTATAAAAACAGCTGATTATATTGTTGATATGGGTCCTGAAGGGGGTGTTAAAGGTGGGACTATAATAGCAGAAGGTAAACCAGAAGAAATTTGTAAAGTACCAGGAAGTTATACAGGTCAATTTTTAAAACCGTTATTAGGATAAAATAGTAAAAGATTGTTAAAATTTTTATTAATTTAGTGTATAAATAAGAGGAATCATGAGTAATTTATTAGCATCATTATCAAAAACAATTCACGCTTCATTAGCATTAGCGATATTATTATTTGTTGGTTTATCATATCATAATGGTGGATTTGCTTTCGACTCATTGTTTTGGAGTTGGTTATTTAGATATATACATGTGATTGTAGCAATCATGTGGATTGGGTTACTTTGGTATTTTAATTTTGTTCAAATTCCAAATATGGGAAAAATTCCAGATGAACAAAAACCTGCTATTGGGAAAGTAATTGCACCAGCTGCATTATTTTATTTTAGATGGGCTGCAGCCTTAACGGTTCTATCAGGATTAATATTAGCATTATTAAATGGCTACTTACATGATGCAATGACTTTAAGTATAGGATCAGGTGTACCAAAACATACAGCAATTGGAATTGGTATGTGGTTAGGTGTTATCATGGCTTTTAATGTTTGGTTTGTTATTTGGCCTAATCAAAAAAGAGCTTTAGGTATTGTTGAATGTGAGCCTGAATTAAAAGCTAAATCTGCTAAAACAGCCATGTTGTTTTCTAGAACAAATACTTTGTTATCTTTACCAATGCTTCTAGCAATGGTAGCTGCTCAAAACCTTTATTAAATTTCTATTTTTAATTAATACTGTAATTCTTTAATATTAATATATTGATTTAATGATAGTGGATTTGCTAAAGCTTCTTTGTTTTTAATTTTATTTCCCTCTATTATATTTTTAACAGCAAGTTCAACTATTTTTCCACTTTTTGTTCTTGGAATATCATTTACTTGAATTATTTTATGAGGGACATGTCTTGGAGAAGCATTTTTTCTTATTTGTAATTTAATTTTTTTTAATAAATTTTCAGTAAGTTCATGTTTTGAATTTAAAATTACAAACAAAACTATTCGAATATCATTATCCCAAGATTGGCCAACAACAAGAGATTCGTTAATTTCTTTAAATTTTTCAATTTCTGAATATATTTCAGCGGTCCCAAGACGAACACCACCCGGGTTTAAAGTAGTATCGGATCGACCAACAATTATAAAACCATTTTTATTAGTTATTCTTGCAAAGTCTCCATGGTGCCAAATATTTTTAAATTTGCTAAAATATGCTTTTTTAAATTTGTTATCATTTTGATCATTCCAAAATTTTAAAGGCATAGATGGAAATGGATTAACACAAACAAGTTCACCTTTTTTATTAGTAATTGACTTACCTTTTTCATTAAATACACGAACATTCATACCCAAACCCTTATTTTGAATTTCGCCCGAATAGACAGGTTGGTATAAATTTCCTAAAACAAAACATGAAACGATATCAGTTCCTCCAGAAATAGACGCTAAATGAACATTCTTTTTTATATTTTTATATACATAATTAAAACTGTCCTCAGACAAAGGTGATCCAGTAGAACAGATAGTTCTTAATTTTGATAATTTATATTTTTTTGTATAATTTAAGTTGGTTTTGCGTAATGCATCAATGTATTTAGCACTTACACCAAAGAGTGTTATGTCCTCTTTATTTGCTATCTTAATAAGTAAATCTTCTTTTTTATACATTGGTGATCCATCAAATAAAACAATCGAAGCTTTTGAGGCCAAAACCGAAATCAGCCAATTCCACATCATCCACCCACATGTGGTAAAATAAAAAACATTATCATTTTCTTTTATATTGCAATGTAGTTGATGCTCTTTCAAATGCTGAAGAAGAACACCACCAGTTTTATGACAAATACATTTGGGCTTACCAGTTGTACCGCTTGAATAAAGAATTGCTAATTCATGTTCGAAATCAAATTTTTGAAATTTTAAATCAATTTCACTCTGTTGATGAATATATTTCCATGTATAGGTTTTAATATTCTTGTATTTTGGAATTTTTTTTAACTCAGGTTTACCTGGATAATTTGTAATAACTATATGCTTAATACTAGGCAATCTTTTAATTATATTTGGAATTCTTTCTAAAATATTTATTCTTTTACCGTTATAAAAATATTCATTTGTGACAAACAAAATTTTGGGTTTAATTTGTGAAAACCTTTCAACAACACCATTAATACCAAAATCAGGTGAGCATGATGACCATATTGATCCTATAGCAACAGTACCTAAAAAAGCCTCAACTGTTTCGGGAATATTGGGCATATATGCTGCAACACGATCTTTAGATTTTATTTTTAATTTTTTTAAAAATGAAGATATATTTTTTACGTTACTGTTTAAATTTTTCCAATTTTTTGTTTCACGATAACCATTTTCACTAATAAAAGTAATTGCCTTATCACTATTGTTTTTTGGAAGTAAATTTTCTGCAAAATTTAATTTTGATTTTGGTAAAAAAATATTCTTATAAAACTTTGATGATTTTTTAGGCTTTTGATTATTTTTAGCTCCTTTAACACTGGTAAAATCCCAAACACTATTCCAAAAATTATGGGAATTACTTACAGACCATTTATGTATTTTTTCAAAATCCTTAGAGAAATTTTTATTATATTTATTGGATATAAATTTTTCAAATTTGAATAAATTTGAATTATTTTTTAATTGTTTTGAAGCTTCCCAGAGTTTTTTATTCATAAAAAAACTTTACATATATTTGGTATGATTAACTCTTATCATCCTCTCTCAAAACAGTTTTTTGAGAAACCTTAAGTCTTACCAAAACAGTATTAGCAATATAAATTGAAGAATAAGTACCAAATACAACACCCAAAATCATTGCTAAAGAAAATCCTTTCAAAATTTCACCACCAAAAAAATATATCGCTAGTAGTGCTAATAAAGTAGTTGCTGAGGTTATTATCGTTCTAGATAGAGTTTCATTGATAGAAATATTAGTAAGTTCAAATATTTTTATATCAGAATATTTTCTCAAATTTTCCCTCACACGGTCAAAAATCACAACAGTGTCATTCATTGAGTATCCAACTATAGTTAATACAGCAGCGATAATTGATAAATTAATTTCAAGACTAAACAAAGAGAAGACTCCAAGCGTTACTATTACATCATGAAATAATGCTAATATCGCTCCAAGACTAAATTGCCATTCAAATCTTATCCAAATATAAAATAACATTATTGCTAATGATAAAGAAATAGCAATTACTCCTGATTTTAACAATTCTGCACTTACTTTCGGTCCAACATTTTCAACTCTTCTAAAATTAAAATTATTGCCAAAAGATTTATCAAGACTTGTTTTTATCTCTTCAATGACATTTTTTTTATTATCTTTGTTCTCAAATTTGACCAAATAATCAGTATCATTACCAAATTTTTTAACAGATACATCACCAAGATTCATTTGACTAAATTTATCTCTTAATGAACTGACATTAATTTTATCATCAGATGATCTTAGCTCAATTAAAGTCCCACCTTTAAAATCAATTCCGAAATTGAGCCCTTTAAAAACTAATAAAATTAAAGAACATAAAATCAAAATTCCAGATAAAAAATTGAAATGGTTATAATATTTATTAAATGCAATCATTAGATTAATTTTTCCTTATTTCTATTTTTTGAAACATAAAGACTAGTAAAAAGTCTTGCTATAAAATAAACAGAAAATAGAGTTGTAAATATTCCAATACCAAGAGTAACTGAAAATCCTTTAATTGGACCTGATCCCATAAAAAAAAGTATAATTGCTGCCAATAAGGTAGTTATGTTAGCATCAATAATTGCTGTTCTAGATTTTATATAACCACTATCAAATGCTAATATGTTATTTTTTTCATCTTTAAGTTCTTCTTTAATTCTCTCAAAAATCAAAACATTTGCATCAACAGCCATACCAACAGTTAAAATTATTCCAGCAATACCTGGTAATGTTAAAGTGGCTTCAAATAAAGTTAAAATTCCTAGTAAAATAAATAAATTTATGACTAGTGTAACATTGGTAATTAATCCAAAGATTTTGTATTTAATAAACATAAAAATAATTACCAAAAGAAACCCTATCGCTAATGCGATCATTCCTGCATTAATCGAGTCTTGACCCAAGTCAGGCCCAACAGTTCTCTCTTCAATTATATTTAAAGGTGCTGGCAAGGCTCCAGATCTAAGTAGCAGCGCTAAATCTGTTGCTGATTGAAATGTAAATCCTCCACTAATTTGTCCATTACCACTTGCAATGGTGTCTCTAATAACTGGGGCACTTATAATTTTACCATCCAGAACTATAGCTAGTTGTTTGCCAATACCAGTTGATGTTGCTTTACCAAACCTTTTTGCACCCACTCTATCTAATGAAAAAGAGACTACAGTTTGATTGTTTTGTGTGTCCATTGAAGGCTGAGCATCTAAAAGATTATCTCCACTAATAATTATTCTCTTACTAACTGTTGCTTCTTCTATACCATCTTCATATTTTAACTTTTCAACTCCAAAACTGTCATTTTCATTATTAGTGACAAATCTGAAGGTTAAATTTGCAGTTTTACCTAAAAGTGATTTAACTCTCATAGGGTCATCAAGACCAGGAAGTTCAACTAAAATACGATTATTTCCTCTTTTTAATATGTTAGGTTCATTAGTACCAACTTCATCAATTCTTCTTCTAACTATTTCAATTGCTTGATCTTGAGATGAGGTCTTTAGATTAATTAAACCTTGTTTTGAAAAATTGACTTTTAAACTAACTCCAGTGTCTTCTATGTTTAATTGATGTGATTTAAATCTAGGGTAATAAGGATTTATATCACTGTTTTCATCAGTGAATGTATCAATAATTATTTGTTTGCTTTGATCATCAGTATTAAAAAAAATATTATCACCTTCAATTTTGATGTTGTTTATTTTAATGCTTTGTTCTTTAAAATAATTTCGGATAGTTGTTGTTAAGTTTTGAAGTTTTTGTTCAATGACAGGAGCATTATCAATTTCAAGTAAAAGATAAGAGCCTCCTTGAAGGTCTAATCCAAGATTTATTTTCTTATCAAAAAAATCATCATCTATTTTAAATAAATTTGATGAAGCAATTAAAATAAATAAAAGTGAAAATAGAGTTATAAATAAAATTCTTAACTTTGAAAAATAAAGCACTTTACTTTAATTGATTATTTTTTGACTTCTTGATTGTTTAAAAGACCTTGAATGCCTGTTGCTTTTACTATTTCAACTTTAACATTGTCAGCTATTTCAACTTCAACTTTGTCATTATCAATTAATCTTTCAACAGTTCCTGTAATACCACCAGAAGTGATAACTTTGTCACCTCTTTTTAAACTTTCAACCATTGCTTTATGCTCTTTAACTTTTTTTTGTTGAGGTCTTATTAAGAAAAAATAAAAAATAACAAAAATTAAAATCAGCGGTATAAATTGTCCTATTCCTGAACCTTCCATAAATCTCCTTATAAATTAGCTGAATTATTATACTATCTTAATAATGAAAACAACTTTAATTGATTGAAATACTTTCTAAATTGTTCATATAAGGTCTTAATACTTTTGGAACAATAATTGATCCATCTTTTTGCTGATAATTTTCCAAAACAGCTATCAGAGTTCTACCAACAGCAAGTCCACTTCCATTGAGAGTACCGACAAAATGTGTTTCTTTATTTTCATTTTTATATCTTGTTTTCATTCTTTGACCTTGAAAAGTTGCACATGATGAACATGAAGAAATTTCACGGTATTTGTTTTCGGATGGTAACCATACTTCGATATCATAAGTTTTTTCAGCGCTGAAACCCATGTCACCTGAGCATAAAATAATTTTTCTGTAAGGTAACTCTAATTTATCCAAGATATCAGTTGCACAGTTAGTCATTCTTTCCAACTCATCTAAACAATTTTCTTTTTCAACAATACTAACCATCTCAACTTTATAAAATTGATGCTGTCTAATCATCCCCTTAGTATCTTTTCCATAACTACCAGCTTCTTTTCTAAAGCAAGGTGTAGAAGCAACAAATCGCAATGGTAATTCTTTGCGATCAACAATCTTATCTTTAACGATATTTGTTAATATCACCTCAGCGGTTGGTATTAAAAATTTTCTATCTGAGCCTTCATCAAATTTAATTTCAAATTGATCATTTTCAAATTTTGGTAACTGGCCTGTACCAAACATAGTATTGTCAGAAGCTATCAATGGGGGTGAAATTTCTTGATATTGATTTTGATTTACATGAATATCAAGCATAAAATTTGATAATGCCCTTTCTAATAAAGCTAATTTGCTTTTAACAAAAACAAATCTTGAACCTGTAGTTTTTGTAGCAAGATCAAAATCTAACATTTTTAGTTTTTCGCCTAGTTCATAATGAGATTTAGGTTTAAAATCAAAATTAGGAATTTTACCTGATTTAGAAATTTCAACATTATCATTTTCATCTTTCCCTTCTGGAACATCAGGATGAGGAATGTTTGGAATATTAGATAATATATTTTCTAGTTCAATTTTAACTTTTTTTTGCTTGTCTGAAACTTTTTCTAAATCAGAAGAAATTTCTTTAGATCTTTTAAACAATGCCTCATCTTTAGATTTTGAAATATCTTTTTTTTCTTTCTCTAATGCTTCCTTTTCTTGAATCAGTTGTCTATTTTGCTCATCTAGATCTCGTAAATTTTCAAAATTAATTTTTAATGATCTTTTTTCAAGTGATTTAGCAAAAAGAGCAAAGTCTTTTCTTATATCTTTAATGTTATGCATCTGTTTTTTCTAAATTTTTATTTTCAATAAATTTTACAGAAAATATTGATAATTCATATAAAATTAATAATGGAATTGCTAAACCAATTTGCGTTATTGGATCTGGTGGTGTCAACAAAGCTGCAGCAGCAAAAATAATTACAACCACATATTTTCTTCTATCTTTTAAAAACTGACTGTCAACAATACCTACTCTAGCTAACAAACTTAAAACAACAGGTAATTGAAAACTTAAACCAAATGCAAAAATAAGTTTCATAACAAGAGACAAATATTCGTTAACTTTAGCTTCAAGTTGAATTGGTAGACTTGTTGAAAGTCCAGTGCTTTCAAATGATAAGAAAAATTTAATTGCGAGAGGCATTATGAGGTAATAAACGAGCATTCCTCCTAGAAGAAACAAGATTGGAGTTAAGATTAAATAAGGCATAATTGCTAATTTTTCATGCTTGTATAAGCCAGGTGCTATGAATTTCCATATTTGCATTAGAATAAATGGACATGTCACAAAAAAAGCGGTGAAAAAAGAGACCTTTAAATATGTTAAAAAAGTTTCTTGTAATGCGGTAAAAATTAGTCTTCGTTCAGATCCATCATCCTTAACTGCTTTAGCAAAAGGATCTACTAAAAATCCATATATGTTTTCAGCAAAAAAATAACATCCTATAAAAAATAAAAACAAGAAAAGAAAACTATGGATAAGTCTTTTTCTTAATTCAGTTAGATGACTTATAAAGCCACCTTCATTTTCCTCATTATTCATCTTTTTTTTTATTATCTTTTTTTATTTCATCTATTTTTTCGTCTTCTATATCAATATTTGAAACTTCATTTTGTATATCACTGACATATCTTTTAGCTGTGCCTATCCAAGATCCTGCTTTTTTTAACATTATTGGAAAATCTTTGGGGCCAAGTACGACAATAGCAATAGCTACAACTATTAAAATTTCAAACCAACCAATAGTAGGCATGTAATTTAATCTTTGTTATTTGAGTCTTTATTTTCGTCGGAAATGTTTTTTGGCTCACTCTCGTCAGTTACATCTGACGCCATTCCTTTTTTGAAACTTTTAATACCTTTAGCAACATCGCCCATTAAACTAGATATTTTTCCTCGTCCAAATAATAAAACAACTAATATTACAACAATTGCTATTTGCCAAATTCCTATGCTCATAAAAACTTATAACCCTTTTATTAAAGATTTTAAAGTGACTTTTTATGTATCTTTTTCCTCTTCATCAAGAGTGCTGTTAAGCATTTCATCTATATTAGAATAAATATCTTCTTTTTTTTCATCTTGTTTTTCTTTGAAAAATTTACTTGAACCAAAAATCGCATTATCAACACTAGTGCTATCGATTAATCCAGCTGCGCCTAATTCATCCACTGTTGGAAGATCAGACAATTTTTGTAAATTAAAATGACTTAAAAAACCATCTGTCGTTAAATATTGAATTGGTTTACCTGGAACATCTTTACGACCACCTGGTTTAACCCAATCTAATTCCATTAAGATTTCTAATGTATTTGTTCCAAAAGCAACACCACGTATTTCCTCAATTTCTGCTCTAGTTACAGGTTGGTGATAAACAATAATAGCTAGAGTTTCTATAGCAGCACGAGATAATTTTTTTTCAACAGTCTTCTCCTGTGTCATTAAACCAGAGAGTTTGGGTGAAGTTCTAAAAGACCATTTATCTTTTATGCAGACTAAATTAATACCTCGACTTGAATATTCTAATTGTAATTTTTCTAATGATTTAGCAACATTTGCTTTTTTTGAAATTTTACTTTCTATAGTATCAACATCCAATGGTTCTGCAGCAGCAAAAATTACAGCTTCAATTTCCTTTTCAAGATCAGTAAGTTTAGATGGAAACTTTACTATGTTATCTTTTGATACCTTTTCTTTTTTAATCATTAATTTCCCTCACATAAATATCATCAAATAAATTATCTTGTTTTATTGAAAGATTTCCCTCTTTAACTAGTTCTAATGATCCAGCAAAAATCCCTGCTTTACCAGTTCTTTTATATTTAGAACCATTTTTAAAGTTTTTTGGTATTAAATCATTAATATTTTTCCAATCCATTAATTTACCAAGGAACTGTTTTATAGTTTTAATTCCATCCTCTGTAGTGAACACAGGTAATTTAGGAATACTCATAGTTTGAAAGTCTTTGGTCATTACTACAGAAGAGTATGCCTTTAAAAGTTCAAATAAATTTACGTTATATTCTGAACTATAAATAGATCTAATATTTCCTTTTATTCCACGTGTTCTAATTTCTCTACCTAATCGATTTCTTTTTAACATCTGTTCCGAAAGTAATCTAATAAGTTCCAATTTTTTAAGTTGTAATTTTAGTTTTTCTGCAACTTCTTGAACTTTGAATTCCTCTTCAGGTGTACCTGGTAATAATAATTTAGATTTTAAATAAGCCAACCATGTAGCCATTAACAAATATTCAGAAGCTATTTCTAAATTTAAATGTTTTTCATTGGTAATATATTCATGAAATTGATCAGCCAATTTAGTTATTGATATTTCTTCTAAGTCAACTTTTTGAGCTTTTGCTAAATCAAGCAGCACATCTAAAGGACCATTGTAATTATTTATATCAACATTGAATAAAACAGAATCAGTCTCGGACATATTGAAATACTAACTTAAAATTTTATAAAATTGTGATGTTTTTTTAGATATAAAGTTACTTATCAAGGGTGAATTTTCAGCGACTATCTTCATTTCATTGAGTTTACCATTGCAATGAAGGGCTAAGTTACACCCTGCTTCAAATGCTTTAATTGTATTGTTTTTCATATTATTTTTTAAGCTTTTCATAGAAAGATCATCTGAAATTAAAATATTCTTAAAACCTATATAGTTTCTTATGTATCTAATTACTTTTTTTGAATGAGTTGCAGTATTTAACTGATCTAAATTTTTATAAATAACGTGTCCTGTCATAGCAAAAAAACAATTCTTCTTTTTAAAGGTACTAAAATCATATTTTTTGAGATGTTTAATTGACTTGTTAACTATAGGAGTAAAATTATGGCTATCCACTTTAGCCAATCCATGGCCTGGAATATGCTTTATTACAGTTCCAATTGAATTTTCCTTAAATAATTCTATGCATAAATCGCCCATTTTTGAAACAGTGCTAACATTGCCAGAAAAAGACCGGTCACCAATAATGTTACTAGCACCTTTAACTCTAAGATCTAAAACGGGCAAAGTATTAATGTTTGCACCAATCAATTTTAGTAAATGAGATGTGTTATCAATAAATAATTTATAAATTATATTAAGTTTCATTTTATCTTTTTCATAAAGTTTGCCAAAATATTCAGATGTCAAATTATCAAAAGAAATAATGTTGCTTAATCTATTTACTCTACCACCCTCTTGATCAATTAATATTGGATAATTTTTATCTTTGAAAATTTTTCTTATATTATCTGTTAAACTTTTTGCTTGTTTAATTGACTTAATATTTCTCAAAAATAATATTACACCCCAAGGTTTATATTTTTTTAAGAAATCTATTTCATTTTTAGACAATTGAAGTGATTTGATACCAACTATAAAAGCTCTTCTCTTATTAATCATTTTCTAAAAGTTTCCAAAAATTAAATTTTTTCTTCTTTTTTTTGTCTGTTTGTTTCACATATTCAATAATATTTTCTGTATCATTCTTCAATAATGGTAAATTTTTCGAATAAATCTTAACTTTTTCATCAATGTTTTTATAAGATCTGTATGAATTTTTAATATTTTCATCTGAAAAATAATATTTACCTGTAAAAAAAAGGAATAAAGAAATGATAACTATAAATATTAAATATTTAATTTCTTTAAGCATTACATCTTAGTTGGAGAATCAACGCCAACTATATCCATTCCTGACTTAACGACATTTGCAATTGCTTTAAGAAAAATTAATTTATCTGGAGAAATATTTTT
>ENA-ORDR01001125-ORDR01001125.1-marine-metagenome-genome-assembly--contig:-NODE-1125-length-12854-cov-2.664710_pt1 | contig 12854 bp, 9 predicted proteins | sample MGYA00240993_ERZ508538 | MGnify/ENA primary metagenome ERZ508538 (study PRJEB26207, sample SAMN05421999) | marine metagenome | isolation source: Monterey Bay, California, USA | place: USA:Monterey Bay...
TAAATACACCTGCTCTTATTTTTGAAAAGCCACAGTCAATTATTGTTTGAAATTTTTTATCAATCATTACTTGGCAACTAAATGATTTTCTATTCTCAAATCAATAAATTTATAATCTTTAAAATTATCATTATTGATAAGTTTCTTAGATAAATTTAATGACGCTACAATATGTTCTTGTGGTAGCTTAATCAAAATATCCTTATCAGTTAAAATATCCCACCTACCTGATGGGAAAAAAGATAATTCTTTTAAATTTGAAAAAGAAAACATAGATTTTTCAATATTTTTTTTAAATGACAAAAAATCATGAGAATTAAATTCACCAAAGATGTATGGGAATAATTCATTATTACTTTTATCTTCAATTAATTTACCATTAGCACCTACTAGATATTGACTATTATTAGAAACTCGAGCAATAAATTTAGTTGGTTTAATTTTAATGTTAAGTGTTGATGGGTAAATTTTTTTTATATTAAACTCTTGTATAATATTATGTTTTTCTAAAATTTTTATTATTTCTTCCTCATTAATGACAAATATACTTTTGTATAAAAGGTTATTAAGATTATTTAAGATCTCTAAATTTTTTCTCTCAGAAAGACCTGTAATGTTTATTTTAGTTATTGATGAAGATAATTTTTTTTGATCGTTTATAAATTTTGCACTAGTAGTGCTTAAAATGAATAAAAATAATAAATAAATTATTATCTTATTTTTTTTACCTATTGATTGATGCATCTTTTAGAATCCATTCAATTAATTTTATAAAACTTATACCTTTATGTTTTGCTATCTCAGGAACCAATGAAAGTTTAGTCATTCCAGGCTGAGTATTAATCTCTAGTAAATAAAACTTCCCATTAAAAAATTTAAAGTCTGATCTAGTAACACCTTTACAGCCTATAATTTTATGAGCTTCTCTTGCTTTGCTAGTAATTTTAGCTAGATTATTTTTACTCAAATCTACAGGAATTAAGTGCTTGGTCTTAGCGCTAGAATTATATTTTGCCTCATAATCATAAAACTTTCTTTTAGGTTCAAGTTCAATTGCACCAAGTGTTTTATTATCCATTATTGCAACTTGGATTTCTCTACCTGGTATAAATTCCTCAATTAATATTTCATTATACCCTTTTAATGCTTTTAGATTTTTTATTATATTGGTCTTGTCACAAATATATACATGAACACTGGACCCTTCATTTATAGGTTTTGCTACTACAGGGAATTTTAATTTTTTTTCAATTAATTTTATAATATTAAATTTATTTTTTTTATGATTAAATTTAATATATTTTGGAGTAAGTATTTTATTTTTTATAAAAATTTTTTTTGAAATTTCTTTATCCATTGCTATAGATGATGCAATTATACCTGAGTGAGTATATGGAATTTTTTTAGTCTCTAAAATTGTTTGAATGTATCCATCCTCACCAAATTGTCCATGTAGCGCATTAAAAATAACATCTGGTTTAAATAATGAAATATCCCTTGATAAATTTTTATCAGGCTCACTAATTAAAACCTTATATCCATTTTTGATTAACTCTTTAGCAACTTGTTTTCCAGTATCTAAACTAATTAGCCGTTCCTTGGATATACCACCAGATAATATTAAGATTTTTTTTTTCATTTTATTTTAAAATTTTAATTTCTTTTTCTAATACTATTCCAGTTTTTTTTTCCACACTTGTTTTAACAAATTCAATCAATTTATTCATATCTTCAAAGCTAGCATTATTTTTATTTACAAAAAAATTACAGTGCTTATTTGAAATGTGAGCATCTCCAAAGCTGGTATCTAGTGCTACAGATTCTTTTATCAATTCCCAAACTTTTTTATCAGTTTGATTAATTGGATTCTTGAATGTACTGCCACTTGTTTTTAATTTTGTTGGTTGTGCATTATCTTTCTTTTCCTTTAATTCTAAGACTTCTTTTTCGATTTCTTCTTTATTTTTTCTTGATCCTTTAAACGATGCACTTAAAAAAATTAAGTCCTCTTTTAAATCATTGCTTCGGTATTTGAATATAACTTTACTCGCTGGTATTGTTAAAACCTGTCCATTTTTATCAATTGCTTGGATTGATACTAGCACATCTTTAAACTCTTTATTAAAACATCCAGCATTCATCTTTAGTCCCCCACCTATAGTACCTGGTATGCATGCTAAAAATTCAAATCCACCTATTCCATTATTCAGTGCAAAATCAGAAAGCTTTTTATCAAGACAGGCACTGCCTGCTATTATGACATCATTTGGTAATATAGAGATATTGGAAAAATTTTTTCCTAACTTGATAACAACACCATCAAATTTTTCATCACTTATAAGAGTATTCGAGCCTGCACCTAAAATATGTACTTTTTCTTTTTCTCCAAATCTTTTTAAAAACAAAATTAAGTCAGGCAAACTATCTGGTCTAAAGTAAACTTTAGCTTGTCCACCAATATTAAACCAATTGCTCTTTTTTAAATCATAATCAAAGTGAATTTTACTACTAATTTCATCTGAAAATTTTCTTATTTCTTCAATACTCATTAGATCAATTCTGGTAATTGTCTCATCCATGTTGAAATTGTACCTGCACCCATACCAACAACTATCTTTTTACCAAAAATAGTATTTTTAATAAATTTTGCTAATTGATACTGATCCTCAACCATAAACAGTTTTACTTTTGAATTTTTAATAATATCTTTTGCAAAATTATTATATTTAAAACCTAATTTTATTTTTTCTCCAGCTGTATATATGGGGCATAATATTACAACATCAGCTTTTTTAAATGATAAGCTAAATTCTTTTTTAAGATCTTTTAGTCTGGAAATTCTGTGTGGTTGAAATATGCAAATCACTTCTTCCTTCTTATAAGCAGCTCTCACACCATTTAACACTTCTCTAATTTCAGTTGGATGATGGGCATAATCATCATAAAAATTAGTTTCTCTATGTGTAAAAATTTTATTAAATCTTCTTTGAACACCCTTAAATTCTTTTAATCCTTTTTTGATAATATTTTGTGATATTCCAATTGTTAATGCCACAGCTACTGCTGCAGTAGAGTTTCTAATATTGTGAATTCCTAATAATGGTAATTTAATTTTTCTTATAGTTAAATTCTTTTTTCCTGGCAAATTTATAGCAAGATCATATTGAGAATATTCTTTTTCTTGTTTTATATTTTTAATGCAAAAATTTGATTTATGGTCAATTCCATATGTATAATAATTCTTCATTTTTAATTTATTTAATAAATCTTTATTATTTTTGTCATCTATACAAATAAATGACTTCCCAAACGAAGGAACTTTATTGATAAATTTAATAAATAATTCTTTAAGATCTTTCATTGAATTATAAAAATCCATATGCTCACGATCAATATTTGTTACTATAGAATAAGTTGGTGGTACATGTATGAAGCTACCATCTGACTCATCAGCCTCTAATATACACCAATCACTTTTACCTAGTTTTGCAGAATTTTTTATTGCATTAAGGACACCACCGTTAATAATTGTTGGGTCCAATTTTGTTTTTGAAAATATTGAGGCTAATAGAGACGTAGTTGTTGTTTTTCCATGTGAACCTGTAACAACTATATTTTTTGTTAAAGAGACTATATTTGCCAACATCTCTCCTCTTTTATAAATAGGTAATTGTTTTAGTTTGGCTTCAATTAATTCAGGGTTATTATTTTTAATAGCTGATGAAATGACAACAATTGTTGCTTTTGCTATATTTTTTTTAGTATGGCTAATTGTAATTTTGATCTTATCTTTTTTTAATCTTTCAATATTCTTATTTACAAGGACGTCGCTACCCTGGACATTAAAACCCATTCTTTTCATAATGAGTGCAAGGCCACTCATTCCAATACCCCCTATACCAACAAAATGTATAATTTCAGTTTTAGCTAATTCAATTTTCATTAATAACAGATATAATTTTCAGATTTATATTATTCCATGTGTTTTCATAGTTAAAATCTTTCATGTTCTTTTTTTTAGCAAGATATTCTTCTTTATTATCAATAATATTAATTAGTTTATTGAGTAATATTTTCTCATCTATTTCTTTTTGATTTAACAACCAATTGAAGCCGAGTTTGTTATAAAAATAAGCATTTTCAAATTGATGGTTATCTTTTGCAGTTGGCAAAGGTATTGCTAAATATGGAATTTCATTAAAGTTTAGCTCAGCTAATGTTGATGCACCTGCTCTAGTAATGCATAAATCTGTTTTTTGCATAAAATTTATAACATCATCATTAAAATTGAATAATTCACAATTAATATTGTTATTTTCATAGGTTTTTTTAAAACTTTCGAAGTTAATAGAACTAGTTTGTTGATAAATTTTTAGTTTATATTTTTTAGATAATTCAATAATTGTATTTTTAACTAAATCATCAAATATTTTAGCTCCTTGACTACCACCTATTATAAGTAAATTAATTGTATCTAATGTGTTATTACTATCCCTCTTATCATAAAAATTTTTTCTTAATAATGCTGGAATTACTTTAATTTTATTTTTAAATTTAATAGGAAATTTTTTGACATTATTAGAATAACAAAATATTTTTTGACAGTAACTTATAAAGAATTTGTTGGATCTACCTAAAACCATATTTGGTTCAAATAACAACAGCTTAATATTTAAAATTTTAGCACCTATGCATAGAGGTAGCGACATATATCCACCTGTCGAAATTAATATATTAATTTTATTTTTTCTTAAGAAAGAAATAGATTTGAAAATCAAAATTATCATTAAAAGAAAATCAAATGGCATTATTAGTAAATTTTTTGAAATTGGCCTCACATTAAATATCTTTAAATTGTACTCATCTTTGTTTAAAAATTTGACACCCCTAACGTCAGATGTCATAGAAACATCAAAATTATTCTCTAAGTGTTTATATATTATAGTTGCAGGTATAACATGACCTCCTGATCCACCAGTGCTAATTAGTATTTTTTTATTCATCTAATCAATTTTTCTTTTTGTTAAATTTAAAATTATTCCAGATAATATAGAAACTCCTACAATTGAAGAACCCCCATAACTTAAAAATGGTAATGTCATTCCTGTTGTGGGAAATAGTCTTATATTCACCCCAAGATGTATTAATGCTTGAAAAATTATTAGGCTTATTGCTCCAGTCAACACTAGTTTAACTTTTTCACTTTTTTCTAAGTAAATTTTTTTAAAAACACTGTAAATAAAAAACAAAAATACAATTAATAATAATATAATTACAATAACACCAAACTCTTCAGAGATAACTGAAATTATATAATCTGTATGAGCCTCTGGAACTCTTGTTTTTAAGGTACCTTCTCCTATTCCTTTACCAAAAAACCCTCCACTACTGATTGCTTCTATAGCTTTATCAGATTGAAAATTATGGGTTCCGCCATCAGGGTTAAAGAAAGAAAGAATGCGACTTTTAATATAAATAAATTTTGGGATAAAAAAAACCACATACAGCAGCGTTAAAATAGCAAAACTTATAAACATTAAAATGAATAGTAGATTTATGCCAGATACGAAAACTAATATTGCCCAAGATAAAAACACTAAAAGTGTTTGACCAATATCAGGCTGTATTATCAATAATAAGCCAGTTGGGATAATAGCAATAATAGTCAATAAATACTTGATATAAATATTATAATTTTTTTCACTACATAAAATTGTTGCTACAAAAACAATTATAAATGGTTTTAATAATTCAATTGGTTGAAATTGAGGAAGAAAAAAAAAATTCAACCATCTTTTTGATCCTTTAACTTCAGTACCTAAAATCGGAACTAAAAATAACAGAAATAAAGTAACAAAAAAAAGATAAATAGAAATTCTAAAAAGATTTTTTTCACTTAAAGAAGAAAAAAATATTAAAGTTACCAACCCAATAAAAATATAGGTCAGATGCTTAAAAAAGAAAAAATAATTATTTGTATCTAATTTATCAGAAGCAATTAATGAAGTTGAAACTAAAGAAAAAAATAAACCCAAACTAAATAAAAATATTATTAATAAAAAAATTGTTTTATCTATATTTTTCCACCAGTTATAATATATCAAATTAAGTGAACTAATATTTATCATTTTATATGATTTTTTATAAGTTTATTAAAATATTTACCTCTTTCTTCAAAGTTTTTAAAACTATCAAATGATGCAGAGGCTGGACTAAAAAGAATTGTCTTTTTAATAAAATTATTTTCATTTTTAATATCTAAAAAAATCTTAGCAATTAAAGTCTTTAAATCTACAAATGATTGAAGTTCCATCTTATTTTTTAATTGATTAATAAAAAATTTTTGATTTTTACCAAAAATATATAACTTGATCTTTTTACAATCATTTTTTTTAAGTAAAAATTTATCTCCTTTTTTAGGTAAACCACCTATTATCCAATAAATATTTTTTAATGATTTCAATAATTTTTCTGATGAAGAAAAGCTTGTTGCTTTAGAGTCGTTAATGACTTTTAAAAATTTAGAATTATGAATTATTTCTTGTCTAAAGCTTAATCCTTTAAAATTCTTTAGTGTTTTTAATAACAGGTTATTTTTTAAATTTAATAGCTTTGAAACCTTCAGTACAAATGTCAAATTTTCTCTATTACCATCTGTATTAAAATAGTGATTATCAATTTTTTTAATAAACTTATCGCTTGTATATTTTTCTATTTTCAGAATTGATGGTGCAAAATTTTTTTTCTTTAATTCTCTTTTAATGTAAAAATTTTTTGTATTTAAAATTGCAATATCATTTTTAGATTGATTTTTTATTAATTTAAATTTAGCGGTTACATATTTATTTATAGTCTTGTGTCTTTCAAGGTGATCTGGTGTAATATTTAAGATTATAGATATATTTGTCTTAAATAACTTACTGTATTCTAGTTGATAAGATGAAGCCTCAATTACAAATAAAGTGTCTTTTTTAATCTTTTTTTCCAGTAAAATTGGATTACCTATATTGCCAACTAAACGAACATCTTTTTTTTGGTCTTTTAATATATCGTGCAAAAGCTTAGCAGTAGTTGATTTTCCATTTGTACCTGTAATAGTTATTTTTTGATTAAAAGCATATCGACTATAAAAAATGTCTAAATCTGTATAAATTTTTTTATGATTTTTTTTTAAAAATCTACTTAATTTGCACTTATTAATGTCTATTCCTGGACTAATTATAATACAGTCAAATTCCTTTTTAATTATTTCTTTGTATGTTGTGTGGGTATTTTTTATTTTTTTTTTAGCAATTATTTGATCATCAAATAAACTAATAACATTATCTTTTTTTAAAAAACTATAAGTGGATAGACCACTTTTACCTAGACCATAAATTAATATTCTTTTTTTTAAAAAGTTTTTTTCTAGATTTAACATTATCTAAGTTTTAATGTCGCTAATCCAATCATTGCTAAGATTATTGATATAATCCAAAACCTAATTACAACTGTTGATTCTGCCCAACCTTTTTTTTCAAAATGATGGTGTATAGGTGCCATTCTAAAAATTCTTTTACCTGTTAATTTGAATGAAAATACTTGAATTATAACTGACACAGCTTCTAGTACAAATAACCCACCTGTTATTGCTAAAACAATCTCATGTTTAGTAATAATACCAATTGCCCCTAAAGATCCACCTAATGCTAATGAGCCAGTGTCACCCATAAATATTTTAGCAGGTGGTGCATTAAACCATAAAAATCCTAAACAGGCTCCTATGATTGATCCACAAAAAACTGAAACTTCTCCCATACCTTCAAGATAAGGAATATTTAAATATTCTGAAAATACAATATTACCAGTTACGTAGCTAATAAATGCAAAACATGCTGCCACTAATATAACCGGCACTGTTGCTAAGCCATCTAAGCCATCTGTTAAATTAACTGCATTGGAGGATCCAACAATTATAAAAATAGAAAATGGAATAAAAAACCATCCAAGATTAATAATTAAATTTTTAAAAAAAGGAAAATATAAGTTTGTAAGTTCAGTATTTTGAGATAATTGAGTTAAACCAAAAATTCCAACAATGGCTATTAAAATTTGAGAAATAATCTTAAATTTAAATGAAACACCAGATGAATTTTTAAACTTAATTTTTTTATAATCATCATATGCACCTAATAGCCCAAACCCTGAAACAATAAATAACAAAAACCATATATGATAATTTGATAGATCTCCCCAAAGTAATATTCCTGAAAATAGTCCAAGTAAAATTAAAACACCCCCCATTGTTGGCGTTCCAATTTTCTTAACTATATGTTCAGTAGGACCATCATCTCTTATTGGATTTAAGATTTTTCTTGCTGAAAAAAATTTAATAAAAGGAGTGCCTATTAATAAAACCACAAACATTGACGTAAACATTGCGAGCCCCGTTCTAAATGTTAAATACTTAAATACATTTAGAAAACTATATTGATCAATTAATTGAGTAATAAGACTATAAAGCATTAAACTTACCAGTTTTTAATTTGTTAACTAGATTGTTAAGTCCAGTAGAGTTTGAACCCTTAATCATTAAATAATCATTATTATTTAAATCATTTTTAATCAAATCAATTATTTTAGACTTATCTTTCAAAATGGCCCCTCTACGTTGCTTATCAAGGTTTTTATAAGTATATAAAATGTGTTTACCCACTACGTTAATATTTTTAAGGGAAGTTTTATTAATTTCTTTCCCAATCTCTAAGTGAAGTTTCTTTGAATAATTTCCTAACTCTAACATATCACTCAGTATTAATTTTTTTTTAGAGTTATCAATTTTTAATTCATCAAAATTTTTTATAGCAGATTTTAATGATAAAGGATTAGAATTATAACTTTCATCTACAATATAAATACTCTTTTTATTTAATTTAACTTTTGTTATATCTCCACGACCTTTCGTTATCTCATAATCAAGAAATATATTTTTATCTAATTTTTGTGTATCTTTATAAATTGATATAATTGCAATTGCCGCTAATAAGTTTTTTAAATTATTTTCAAAAATTGATCTTACATAAAAATAAGTTTGTTTTTTATTAATATTTACAAATATCTTATATTTAGATTTTTCTTTAACTATTTTTTTTAAAAAAATATCTGCTGATTTATTTTTTAAACCAAATGTAAGAATATTTATCTTTTTTTTCTTAGCAATTTTTTTATGTAAATTATAAAATTTGTCATCTTGGTTTAAAACAAGAAATCCATTTGTTTTTATATTATTAATAATTTCTGACTTTGCTAAAGCTACTTGATGAATATTTTTAAAATTCTTAATATGAGCATAGGAAATATTTGTAATAACACCAACATCAGGTTTTATAATTTTTGATAAATAGTCAATCTCACCCTTTTTATCCATTCCAATTTCAAAAATACCAAATTCATCATTTTTTCTTAGATTAAATAAACTTAATGGTACTCCAAATTTATTATTAAAAGATTTTGGTGAATAAGTTACATTATTAATCTTACTTAAAGTTTTTCCTAACAATTCTTTAAGGGAGGTTTTTCCACAACTGCCTGTTATAGATATAATTTTACTAGATAAATTTTCTCTTAGTATTGATGAGGCCTCTGTTAAAAGTTGTAACGTATTTTCTACTATAATTTTTTTTTTAGATTTTTTTTGATTATTAGCTATTACTAATGATGCACCATTTTGGAAAGCTTCGTTAACATATAAATTTCCATCTTTATTATTTCCTTTTATTGCAAAGAATATGTCATTTTTATTTATTGTTTTAGAATTAATTGATGCATTGTTTATTTTTATATTTGAATTAATTTGAGGAGAGTTGCTAATCTCTTTTAAAATATTTATTTTAAGATTAGTTGAAAGAATTTTATTTTTTAATTTAATATTTTGTAGTATTTCCAATCTGTCAGAAAATTTATTTACAAACTTTCCATAATCTTGCGTCTGTTCATGACCTTTGCCTGCAATAACTAGAATATCACCAGTATTTAAATCAAATATAGCCTTGTGAATAGCTTTAGATCTGCTTGAAATCTCAAAAACTTTTGATTTATCAATGGTTTTTTTAATAGCTAGTCTTATTTTTTTTGGATTTTCATCTCTTGGATTATCGTCAGTTAAATAAACTCTGTCACAGTATTGATTGGCTATTTTTCCCATCATGGGTCTCTTGTCTTTATCTCTATTACCACCACATCCAAATACAATGAAAATTCTTTTATTTTCAAATTGTTCTTTCAAATTAGACAAACAAGTATTTAATGCATCAGGTGTATGAGCATAATCTAAAATAACTTTTGATTTATTTTTTAAAGTTCCAATTTTTTCAAATCTACCACTTACTGATTTTACCCTTGAAGCTAATTTCACTATTTTATCAAATTTTAAATTACTTTTTTTAGCAGCAAGCATTGCCATAAATAAGTTTTTTAATTGAATTTTACCAATTAAGTCTGTTTGTAATTTATAATGTTTTTGATTGTGTATAATTTCAATTATTTGTTTACCATCTTTAAATTTATGTGAATAAATGTCTATTCCATTATTACCTTTTGATAAAACCTGAAGATTAAATCTATTATTTAGTGATATTTTTTTTAAATTTTTATATTCTGGAATCTGGCTATCGGTAATGATAGTTCCTCTAGGTTTTAATAGCTTCTCAAATAGATATAATTTTGATTTAAGATAATCATTAAATGTTTTGTGATAATCTAAATGATCATGAGATAAATTTGTAAAAATTGCAGTATTAAATTTCAAGCCATCAAGTCTATTTTGCTTTAGTCCATGACTAGAAGCTTCCAATATAACATTGTCAATTCTTTGTTTTTTTAAATCATTTAATATTTTGCTTAATCCAATTGGATCTAATGTGGTATTAGAAACTTTCTTTAAATTATTTTTTGTCCTAATTCCCAATGTTCCAATAGAAGCTACTTTTTTATTACTTAAGTTGAGTAGTTGAAAATAAAAATCTGCAATTGATGATTTTCCATTTGTTCCTGTTACAGCAATTAAATTTTTGGGTTTATTTTTTTTTATCTTATACGATAATTCTGATAATAATTTTCTAACATTTTTTGATCTTAAAAATAATACTTTATTTTTTATGCCTTCAAATTTTTTCTCTGAAATAATTATTGTTGCACCTTTTTCAATTGCATGATCAATGAACTTACTTCCATCTGATTTTGTTCCTTTAATTGCAAAAAAAATATAATCTTTTTTACAATCTGTGCTATTAAAACTAAGCCCAGTAAACTGATGATTTTTAAATTCTTTTTTAATATTTTTAAGGAAGTTGCCAATCAACATATAAGTATTAATTTTCCATATGTTTTGTGGCCAAAATAGGCCCAATTTTTTCTATGATTTTTCCAGCTACTTCAACAGATGTCCACCCTGCTGTATTAAATGGGGTTCCTTTATATGAACCTTTTTTATTTTTATATTCATATACGTAATCTGATGATGTTTTCGGCTCATCGAGTAGAACTATCAGCACATATTTAGGTTTAGAGGTGGGAAAAATGCCTGCAAATGTATTAACTTTTGCTTTAGAATAACCACCTAATATCGTTTTTTGAGCAGTTCCTGTTTTTCCACCAACTTCATAACCTTCAATGTTTACAAGTCCCGCTGTACCTTCTTTAGTAGTTACAATTTTTCTAAGTATCGGGTTTATTTTCTCTGAAATACCAGCTTTGATTATTCTTTTTTTTTTCTGATAATTTTTTAACTCATTTTTTATTAAGCTGGGCTCAACAGCAAAACCACCGTTTGAAATTATTGCATAAGCTTTTGCCAGCTGTAGTGGAGTTGTAGTTATTCCATGTCCAAAAGACACCGTCGCAAGTTTACATTTTCCCCACTTAAATGGAATAGGCTCTCCAACTTCCTCTATATCAAAATTTATTTTACTGAGGATTCCAATTTTTTCTAAAAAAGCTTTTAATTTAATAATTTCTAATTTTTGTCCAATTCTTACAGACCCTATGTTTCCAGACCTAATTAAAATTTGCTCTACAGTAAGATCAGATGGTATTTTATTGTCATATTCAGATATGCTACTTTTTCCACATTGTAATCTTTTTTCTAAATTTAAAAATTCTGTATCAGTATCAATTAATCCTTCTTCTAGTCCGGCGGCAACTGTAAAAGTTTTAAACACAGAACCTAATTCATACACTCCTTTTGTTGCCCTATTAATGAAATTGAGATCAACTATTTTCTCTCTTTTATTAAGATCAAAATCTGGGTATGAAACCAGAGATATAATTTCTCCATTATTAACATTCATTAAAATTGCCGCACTACCTTTGCTTCTAAATATAGATTGAAACTTTACTAATTCTTCTCTAATCAAAAATTGTATATCAGTATCTACTGTTAATTTAAGTGGTTCGTTTGTTTGTTTTAATTTTTCATTAAAAGATTTTTCAAGTCCTGATATACCCTTATTATCATCATCTATTTGACCAATAATATGACTAAAAAGATTTTTTTGAGGATAAATTCTAGTTAGCTGCTCTTCAGGTCTAATTGATTTATCCCCCAAGGACATTATTTTTTGATAATTTGTTGAAGATATTTTTTTTTCGAAGTTAAAAAATTTATTTTTATTAAGTTTTTTTTCAACTTCAACATAATCCTTCTCAGGAAAAATCCACTTTAAATTAATTAACAATTTTTGTTTATCTATTACTTCTATTGGGCTGATACCTATATCAATCGAACTAACAGTTTTAACCAAATAATTTCCATTTCTATCAATAATATCTGCTCTATAATCTTTTATGCTTGGTGTATAATTTGTCTGAACGTCTGA
>ENA-ORDR01001126-ORDR01001126.1-marine-metagenome-genome-assembly--contig:-NODE-1126-length-12845-cov-4.456767_pt1 | contig 12845 bp, 8 predicted proteins | sample MGYA00240993_ERZ508538 | MGnify/ENA primary metagenome ERZ508538 (study PRJEB26207, sample SAMN05421999) | marine metagenome | isolation source: Monterey Bay, California, USA | place: USA:Monterey Bay...
TCTGTAAAGGTTCCACCAACATCAACACCTAGGCGATATGACATAAAAATTAATCCCTTTTAAAAATTATATTTTAAGTCTAAACCATAAGTTGCATAAGGCGCTTGATGAATAAAAGATCCGCCAAATTCTGGAGCTGGAATTACTTCAGCAAGGTACTCCTCATCGTTAATATTTCTGCCCCAAAGCGTAAGACTTAACTTTTCTCCTACTAAGGAAGCTCTAAGATCCACTAAAGAATAAGCGTCTCGGACAGACTTACTCATGTCAGAATCTACCGGGAATCCAAGCAATGCACCCCAAACTGCGGGTTGTTTGTTGTCTTGAACAGTATGGAACCAAGTTTCACCAACTTCCATATAATCAACTCTTACAATAAGGTCATAGTTAGCTGAAAATGATGTTTCATATTGCATGCCAAGATTATAAGTATGTTCAGGTGCCAACGGTGCGTTATTGCCAACAGTGTTCGGTCTATGAGCGTTCTTTTTAATTTCACCGTCTGTATAACCAATACCGCCATCAAGTCTAATGCTATCGGTTAAAGCGTATTTAAAGTCTAGCTCTGAACCACTTATATCAAGCTGATCAATTGAAGTTACAACCCTCAATAAACCCCAAGGCCCAGCAAAGAACTCAAAAAATTGATTATCATCAACTTCGGTTTCAAAAAGCGCGCCATTGATTGCAAGTCTGCCATCAAGGTATCTACCCTTAAAGCCAACCTCAAATGATTTAGACACTTCTTTATTAAAAGAATCAGATACGCCTAAACCAGCAGATATTGGGATATTTAGCTGGGAATTAATCAAAGCTGCGCTTCCAGATGAATTAAACCCACCTGATCTGAAGCCAACACCATAAGAAGCATAGACTGTAGTGTTTTCAGCAGTTGTTGTTAAAGAAATTTTAGGCTGAAACTGATCATATGACTTATCTCTTGATGGAATTTTACTTCCACCTGCTGTCATTGCAGGGTTGATTGGGGCTCCGCCACCATAATATAAAGCTGAGGTTCTAGCCGGAACATTATTATCAACTGAGCGTTTTTCCTTGTCGTACCTTCCTTCCAAAGAAAGTTCAGTTGCATCCGATAGATCTATCGAATATTGGCCAAATATAGAGAAAACATCTGTGGTAAATGTATCGTCAAATGATAAGTCTGTAGGATTTTTTCCAGTTGCCGGAACATAGGACTTAAATTCAAAACCTTTGCCTAAATCTGCGCCATATGCGACTGCAACATCTCTCTCAATTTCTGCATAATATCCACCGATCAACCATCGAGTTGATTCGGTCTGATTGCTAGTTAATTTTACCTCAATTGATACATCGTCTTGATCGCGTGACTGGAACTGATAGCCGTCACATGTATGAGGTAGGTAAGGTCCTAATACGGAGTTTGCGCCTGAAGGCGCTGTACCTGGGGCAGCAAATGAAAAACCAGGAGGCAGTGAATTGATCAAGGCTAGATTGGTTGCTGTATTAGAGGCTGCACAAGAAGGCACTCCAAAGTAACCTCCAAAAGCACCAGAAGTTCCATCGGACATCAAAAACTCTTCAAGATGGTTGTATGCAAAGATAGCAGAGAATTCCTTGCCATCCGCTAGATCTTCTGTGTATTTAATAGATAAATCAGATGTTTCTTGCTCGTTAACTGGGGGAACGTTAAACATGTAGGTAAATTTATGCTCGTTCACATCTTTAAAGAACTGGTCAGCACCCGGAGTTCCAAAACCCTGAAATGCAGGAAGCGCAAAAACAGCATTAAAATTAATGGTACCACCACTGGCTTCACTCATACCAAACCTAAAATCCCAAGAGCTATCATCTTCTTCAACTAATACTCTTCCACGAAAAGTTGTATCTTCAAAGAAATCAACATTTTTAAGGTTTGAATAAACGTTTGTGTGCTCTCCATCAGTTTCTCTGGTGCTAACAGAAAATCTTGTATAAACGTTATCGCCCATCTTACCGGAATTAACATACTGTAATTTAGAGGCGTTATTAACACCCATGCCTATTACAGCGGTACTTTCAGACTCTTCTGACGGAGCTTTAGTGGTAATTAAAATGGCTCCAGATGTAGCATTTCTTCCATAAAGCGCGCCTTGTGGTCCTTTTAGAACTTCAATCTGAGCAATATCTAAAAGCTCTCTATTAAAAGCATTTGGATTAGTTTGCAAAACACCGTCAACAACAAAAGCAAAGTTAGATTCTGCATCTCGAGTAGATGTAAGGCCTCGAATAGTTACAAGTGTATCTCCAACATTAACAGTATTTGCCATAACTACGTTTGGGGTTAAGGCAATAAAGTCTTCAGGTCTTTCGATGCCTGCGTCACTAATATCACTGGAGGTAAAAACACTCATTGCGATAGGGACATCTTGCACACTTTCATCAACTTTTCGAGCCGATACTACAACTTCTTCAAGGGTTGGCTCAGCGAGCAATGCAAGTGAAAAAGAAAAAAAAGAAAACGCCAATGCGAATCGAAAGAATGTATTAGAAATAGACATTGTTTACCCCCTAGTAAAAAATAGTTACTAATATTATTCACCATATCAATAATTAACACAACTAGTCGACAGACCCCTTTATACGTGCGTTTTTAAGACATTTTTTTCTTAAGTTCAATCTGTATATAATACAAATATGTCACTAGCAAAAAAGCCATTAGAAGGTATCAAAGTCCTTGATTTAACACATATGTTGTCTGGTCCTTATGGAGGGATGATTCTTGCTGACCTAGGTTGTGAAGTTATTAAAATAGAGCCGCCAGTTAAAGGGGAAGGCACAAGGCGTCTTCTTGAAAATGATCCTGACTATTCTTTCAATGGAATGGGAGCATATTTTTATACTCTTAACAGAAATAAAAAAAGTCTTTCACTTGATCTAAAAAAACCTGAAGGGTTAAAAATTTTTTATGAGCTAGCTGAAAAAGCAGACGTTGTTATTAGTAATTTTTCTGCAGGCGTAACTGAGAAGCTAAAAATTGATTTTCATGCTTTGCAAAATATTAACCCAAAAATCATTACATGCTCAGTTAGTGGCTTTGGAGAATCAGGGCCTAACTTTAAAAGACCTGCGTTTGATCAAATTGCTCAAGCTCTAGGTGGAGGTATGTCTATCACAGGTCTCTCCTCTTCAGAGCCAATGCGAGCTGGAATTCCTATTGGAGACTTAAGTGGTGGTATGTTTGCTGTGATGGGTATCCAGGCTGCCATAATCCAAAGAGCTACCTCGGGAGTAGGACAACATGTAGATATTTCAATGCTTGATTGTCAAATTTCGATGCTTAATTATATGGCTACCATGCACACAATGTCTGGAATAGTACCTGAGCCTATTGGTAATTCGCACTTTGTGCATATGCCTTACAACACATTTCTCACCAAAGATTTCCCTATAGTTATTGCTGCTGTGGGCGATCAGTTCTGGACAAGATTATTAAATATATTTAAAAATCCTGAATTGCAAGATCCAAAATACTCTACTGCACTCGAAAGGCAAAAAGATAAAGAGAAGATTGAAAAAGTTATGCAAGGGGAGCTTATAAAAGAAAAATCTGAGTATTGGTTAGGTTTACTAGAACAAGAATCTGTGCCGTGTGCAAGAGTCAATAACATTGAGCAGGCACTCAACGATGAGCAAGTGACCCACAGAAATATGCTAGTTGATGTCCCTCATCCAGACGGAGGTTCGGTTAAGGTTCCAGGTAACCCTATTAAACTTTCAGAAAGTCCGAAGGAAGAATTTCTTGCGCCTCCTCTTTTGGGAGAGCACACTAAAGAAGTACTAAATGAGTGGCTGGGATATTCGAATGAAGAGTTAGAGTCACTAGATAAACTGCAAATAATTGAGATGCTTAAATGAGTTCAGAATTTGTTTTCATCAACGAGGTTAGCCCAAGAGATGGGCTGCAAAATCAAAAAACAATCCTAGGATCTGAATCTCGTCTTGAGCTTATCAGGCAACTTATAGAAGTAAATCTTCCAGGCATCGAGGCAGCAAGTTTTGTTAGTCCCAAAGCAGTTCCAGCTATGGCGGGAGCCCATGAAATCATTGGAGGTCTGGTGGATACTGGAGAATGTGAAATTTCTGTTCTAGTTCCCAATATGAAAGGTTATGAGCTAGCAAATGTAGCTGGAGCCAAAGTTATTTCAGTTGTCCCTTCTGCAACCGAAACCATGAACCAAAAAAACATAAATATGGGATTAAAGGAAACCATTGAGAGCTCTTGCAAAATTATTGAAACTGCAAAAAAAGAAAACCTTAAGACTCGCGGGTATGTCGCTGTTGCATGGGAATGCCCTTTTGAGGGAAAGGTACAGGAATCAATAGTTCTCGACATAGCAAATCAAATGCTAGGCGCAGGTGTAGATGAGATTATTCTCGCTGATACAATCGGAGCAGCAAACCCCTCAAGCGTCAGCTCATTATTTAATAAATGTGTCAGCGAGTTTGACCATCAAATTCTTTCTGCTCATTTTCATGATACTAGAGCCATGGCATTAGCTAACGTTTGTGCAGCTCTTTCTGAGGGTATTAGAAAATTTGATAGCTGCATCGGAGGATTAGGAGGATGTCCGTTTGCTCCAGGAGCTGCAGGAAATTTAGCCACAGAAGATCTTGCAAATATGCTCAGTCAAATGGGCTATGAAACAGGTGTAGATCTAGAAAAACTTCCGGCGATTGTTAATTATTGCGCAGAACAACTTCAAGAGCCTGTGGGCGGAAGAATGTCTGCTTGGCTTGCAAAGGTAAACTAATCTAAGTTTTCACTAAGATAGTTGGCACCGGATCTTAAACCAATTTCATAATCCGCCTTCATAATTTTTATGTCAGTTGTTGCCCTCTTCGCTGTCAATCTAGCAGGTGGACATATTTGTGTAATTTTACAATCTGCCGGGGGATTTTTAATAAAGTCCAATGAGGCATTGTATGTTGCAGCATTAATTTTTAAGGCATGAGAAATATTGGGATACTGCTTAGTAAAAAATGCAGCAATATGATTTTCCATTTTGGTCTTTCGAATAAATGTTTCTTCGTAGGTTCGAATAATTACAATATCTTTAGCGCCATATTCGTATGCCTTTTGCACAGGCAGTGGATCTGTGATTCCTCCATCATATTTTCTTAAGCCATCTAATAGGATGGGTTCACGCATCAAAACCGGCAAGGATCCCGTTGCTAACAGTTGATCGACATAATTATCTTGATCTAATTCAATATATTCAGAAGTACCACTCTTAGCATCAGATACCACCACGTAAAAATTTTTATCTTTTAGATTTTTAGTTAGTCGATTAAAGTCTATTGGAAAAATTTCATTAGCGTCTTTGTATAACTGAGTAAAATTCATAATGCTTTTGTTAAAAAATATATTTTTATAACTAACATAGTTTTTAGAGGCAGAAAAAATCATCTTATCTAAGTTGTAGTCTGCAACTGCTAGAAGATACCATAGCTGGACCACAGCTCCGTTAGAGACACCTAAATGAAGATCAAATGGGTTGTAAGAAGATTTAATAAAAGAGTCAATTACTCCAAACGAAAATACGCCCCTGCTCCCCCCGCCTTCTACAATTAATGCTTTTTTTGAGTTTGTCATGGGTTCACTTTTCATAAATCAGATAACATAATTTACAGGCGAAAAAAAACAGAGCAAGCTCTGTTTCTTTAAGTTCGAGATTGGAAGAGGTCTAAAGTGAGATTCTCTTTAGCTCCTTGAAGGTTTTCTCTTGCCTTCTTGGTGGGTTACTAAGCTCTTTTTTATCGTCAACTCTTAGTATCGCTTTCGCCCTTCGTCTCTGCCTTCTCTTTCTCTCTTACTCCCGTCTGCAGTTGTTTGTAAGTCGGTCCGAGTTGGTCTATTTAATATACGCCTCTGATTAAAAGTGTCAACACCTTTTGATGAAAAAGTTTAAGTTTTTTTTACATATAAATTAATTGCATATTTCTTAAGGGTTTTAGTTGTATTTCAAAGGCATTAATCTATTCCCATTGAGTGTCATAAAAATCTTGAAGGACCGTAAAGGCTTCCTTCTTGTTTCCGTTCTCATCAATTAAACCTTTTCGGTTATAAAAATCTTGGATTCCAGGAAGAGGCCTTAACATTGCTCTAAAATCTTTAAGTATCCATGGGGTAATTCCTTGAATTTGTGGATTATTAGAAATCATTTTTAATTGATGTCGATAGACATTTGCTTGGTATTCTTCTGACCAAATCTTATTACCTGTTGTTCCATATTTCGCTCCGGCTCCAAATTCTGAAATATGAATTGGTTTATTGTAAATAGAGGTAATTTTGATGTCTTCTAAAATTTCAAACATCAACCTTCTTAGTGTGCCCTCCTCTACTTGCATCTGATCAACAAAAAAAGTGACATAATACCAGCCAAAATATTCGTTATAAGAAATGAGATCAATTGACTCACCCAAAGGATCGTCAATAGAGATAGAGAAATCTAATGATGAGTCCTCGGCAAAATTTACTTGCTCAAGAATCGATTTAAAAATTATTTTTTCCTTTGCGTTGACCCATTCTGATTTGTTTCCTTGTAATGCGAGCGCTAATACAAGTAACTTAAATTGATCCTCACTGCCTGATAATAAAGCTGCAGTTGTTAATCGAGTCTCATCATTGAGTTTAATTTCAGCAATCAAATTATTTAAAAAGTCCATTCGATTAGGAGAAAAAGGTGTTTCATTAGCAACAGACCAAACAACAACTGAGCTTCTATTCCAGTCCCTTTGAACAAGACGGGATATTTGATTTTTTGCTATGGTATATGTTTCGGGATTTGTCCAATCAATATTCCAATAAACTGGTACCTCTTCCCAGAGCATTAAACCTATTTCATCAGCTGTCTTGGCTAAATGGCGTGAATATGGATAGTGAGCAGCTCTGACAAAATTTGTATTTAAATCTTTAGCTGTTTTTAATAATTTCTTAAAATGATTCTTAGAAAATGCTGGTCCAGCCTCAGCAATTGGCTCAGCATGCATAGAAATACCCTTAAACTTAATTTGCTTGCCATTAAGAAATATTTGTTGGCCGTTAATATGAATAGACCTGAAACCTATTTGATCGGTGATAAAGTCGCTTGAATTTGAGATATTGACTTTATAAAGCTTGGGGTTATCAGGAGACCATAGGATTGGGTTAAATGATATTTCTTCCGCTATGGTTCCTGAGGAATCTGTTAAAAACGATTGTTGAAATTTCAATTCGGGGATGGTGATAGTCACAGTTGAATTTTGTAATGGCTCAGAAAGTTGTACTTTTAATAGCGCCTTATCAAAAGTTTCTGAGTCTAGTTGCATGAAAGCATTAAGGATGAATGTCTGAGGTGTTTCAATTAAGTAAACATCTCCTATAAGTCCTCCCCATGGCCACCAATCAGTTTTATTTGTAGGAACAGTGGATTTATTGAGAGTATTATCCGTTAGAACCAACAAGATGTTCTCTCCCTCTTTCACATAATCTGTTATGTCAAAGTTAAATGGGACATATCCACCTTTAAATTCTCCGACTGATTGTCCATTTAAAAAAATCTTAGTTGTAAAATTGCTTCCCTCAAAATATATGTGAGTTAGCTGATTACCCTGCTTTGAATAGTCAAATTTTTTAAACAGCCAGACAGGGCCTCGATAAAAAAGTAACTGTTGGTCTGCTGCATTCCAGGCACCAGGAATTGAAATTTTTGCTGCAGTTTCAAAGTTATACTCAATAAGCTCCATCCCAGTTTTTTGAGTTTTATTTTTTGGAAATCCTCCAAAGAAGGATGACTCGGGCAATCCATTATTCATTGGATCAACAATATAACTCCACTCACCGTTTAGAGAGGTTAGATTCCTAGAGTCAATCCAACCTAACAGCTTGTCTGGCGTATTATAGGTTTGTGGAGGCCTATCAAAGAAATCACTCGCGTCTAAAGAATCCTGAGCATTTAAGGCAAAAACAAATACCGTTACTAAGAAAAATAGGTACCCCTTAAATCTGCTCATTAAAAAATTAGTCTGTAACAAATTGACTAACTATCTGATGCAGGTCTTCTGTACCCTGAAGAAAGCTAGTAACTTTCACTCTCTCGTTATTTCCATGCACGCCTGTCCAGTCCCCAGCGTCAAATAGCACTGGATTAAACCCATAACTGTCTATGCCCAAATCTCTAGTGAAATGACTATCAGTAAAACCAGTACTAACTGCCGGAACAATGCGAGAGCCTGGATGAATCTTTTGAGTAACTTTAGCAATATGCTTAAAAAACTCTGAATCAACAGAGGATACTGCTGGACTAAATGCTAAAACAACATCGACGGTTACTCCTGCTGGCTCAACCAGGGTTTTAATGTCCTGAATGAATTCCTCAGCTGTTCTATCTGGAAGCATCCTGCAATCAATCTCTGCAGCTGCAACCGGCGGCACAACGTTAATTTTTTGTGAGCCCTCAAGCATAGTTAACGAGCAAGTATCTCTTGTGAGCGCATGATATGACGGAGAAGATTCTTGTAATTCTGCTTGATACTTCTTGCTGCCAATGAAATTTTTCATGTTTGCAAAAGCTTTGGCTTCCTTGCCGGTCATCTTTAAAGATAGGCTTTTAAAATAAGTATCCACCGATGGAATAATTCTAGGCTCAAAAGGATTTTCTCTAACTAGGTTAAGCGCATGAACTATTCTAGAAACAGAGCTAGTAGTTCTTGGTGATGAGCCGTGCCCGGGAGTATCAACAGCAGTAAAGCGAAGCCAGACAGGAACCTTTTGAGTGATCTCTATGGCAAAGACTTTTTCTCCGTCAATGATTTGACCGCTTCCGCCTTCGTTAATTACAAAACCTGCGCCTTCAAAAATCTCAGGATGATTATCAATTAACCACCCAGCTCCAAACATGCCACCGGCTTCTTCATCAGCCGTTGCAACAAAAACTACATCCCTATTAAGGCTAAGACCGCTTCTGTGTAACCTGATAAAAGATACTAGCTGAGAAATACCTGCTCCCTTCATGTCGATGACTCCTCTTCCATAGAGATAGCCATCTTTGATCTCGGCTACAAAAGGATCAGTATCCCAATACTTTTTAGTCGCTGGTACAACATCTGTGTGCTGCAAGAGAATCAAAGCAGGAAGATCTCCACCTTTGATTCTTGCCCAAATATTTCCTCTGCCGGGCGCGCTCTCTCCGCTAGAGAACTCAATGCCTTCCTCTTCAAAAATTTTAGCGTAGAAATCTACAGCTCTTGATTCATTGCCAGGAGGGTTGACTGTATCTATACCAACATAACTGGAAAGAAGCTTAACTGGATCAAGCGGCTCAGCATAGGAAGTCACGCTAAGAACAAATAAAGCATTTAATAGAAAGTATTTTTTAATCATTATTTAACTCCTTCAACAAGAACAACATGACGATTTGATGAATTTTTAGAATACATTAATGCTTCTTGGTATTCATCAGACTGATAACAAAATTCTGCTTTTTCCATAGAGTCGAATTCAACCAATACTGTTCTCTCATAAGGACCGCCTTCTAATTCAATTTGATCTCCACCTCTAACAAGAAAATTTCCACCAAATTTTGTAATGGCTGGACCAGCTAATTTAATATATTCATCGTACTCTTCTGCATTATGAACGTGGCATCGAGTTATCCAATAGGCCTTCATTGTGCTTTAAACCTTAGTCTCATCTCATGCAAAATGGGCTCAGTGTATCCGCTTGGTTGCTTACGCCCCTCAATAGCCAGATTGCACGCTGCTTCAAAAGCGATGCCATCATAAGACGGGGACATGGATTGGTATTGAGGATCTCCACTATTCTGTTGATCGACAATTACAGCCATTCGCTTCATGGTTTCAATAACTTGTTCTTCTGAACAAATGCCATGATGCAACCAATTAGTAATATGTTGGCTTGATATTCTGCACGTTGCCCTATCCTCCATAAGTCCTACGTTATTAATGTCAGGAACTTTTGAGCATCCAACGCCTTGATCAATCCAGCGCACAACATAACCCAATATACCTTGGGCATTGTTATCGAGTTCATTCTGGATAGCCTCGTTGGACAATGAAGACGGATCAGTCATTAATGGAATGGTTAATATGTCATCAAGACTAGCCTTAGGTCTATTGCTATGTTTTTCCTGCTGATCAGAGACCAATATTTGATGGTAGTGCATCGCGTGCAATGTTGCCCCTGTCGGAGAAGGAACCCATGCACAGTTGGCACCAGACTCAGGATGCATTGTTTTAATTTTATACATGTTAAGCATTTCATCAGGCATAGGCCACATACCTTTACCGATTTGTGCCTTGCCCATGAAGCCTGTCTCAAGACCAGAATCTACATTCCAATCCTCATAGGCAATGATCCATGGCTGTTGTTTCATTTCAGCTTTTGGGATCATAGGGCCAGCCTCCATGCTTGTATGAATTTCATCTCCAGTTCTATCTAAGAATCCGGTGTTAATAAAAATGACACGATCTTTTGCAACGCGAATACACTCTTTAAGATTCACGGTTGTTCTCCTCTCCTCGTCCATAATTCCAACTTTTGCAGTTAAATGTTTCATGCCCAAGGCTTTCTCAACAGCAGAAAATAAATCACAAGTAAACTGAACTTCATCTGGTCCATGCATCTTCGGCTTTACAATATAAATACTTCCAGCTCTAGAATTTTTAATGGAACCGGTTCCATTAAGATCGTGCATAGCAATACAAATAGTAAACATAGCATCGAGAATTCCTTCTGGAATTTCCAGACCGTCCTGATCAAGTATTGCTGGGTTGGTCATTAAGTGTCCAACATTTCTCACTAGCATCAAGCTTCTTCCTGGTACTGAGAATTGAGATCCATTTGGTGATAGATACTCTCGATCAAGATTTAGAGATCTCGTCATCTCACTGCCGCCTTTGATAAATGTTTCTTTAAGATCTCCTTTCATCAAGCCAAGCCAATTTCTATAAACCTCAACTTTATCTTCGCCATCAACAGCTGCTACTGAATCCTCGCAATCTTGAATAGTGGTTACCGCAGATTCTAATAAAACATCTTTAATCCCTGCTTTGTCTGTTGCTCCAACAGAGTGACTTGGATCAATTTGAATTTCTGCATGTAGGTTATTATTTTTCAGTAGAATGCCTGAAGGATTTTCAGCAGAGCCCTGGTAACCTTGAAACTGAGCGGGATCTTTTAAAGAAGTTAATTCTCCACTAACTGTTCCCATGCTAAGAGAGCTATCAACCAAGGAAAATGATGAAACATCATTATAAGATCCCTGACTTAAAGGAAAATGCTCATCTAAAAAATTTTTAGCAAAAGCGATAACCTTATCTCCTCGAACAGGATTATAAGCACCGGCCCTAGTTGCCCCGTCATCCTCAGAAATCATATCTGTCCCATAAAGAGCATCGTATAGGCTTCCCCATCTGGCATTGGCTGCGTTCAATGCAAATCTAGCATTCATGACTGGGACCACTAACTGAGGTCCAGCAATAGCTGCAATCTCAGGATCAACGTTTTGAGTCTCGATTGTGAATTCACCTTTATCTTCAGTTAAATAGCCAATTTCTTTAAGAAAAGATTTATAGGATTCAAAATCATGAGTTTGACCCTTTTTGGACAAATGCCAATCATCAATTTTCTGTTGAATTGTTTCTCTAAGACCTAAAAGCTCTCTATTGCGTGGACCAAATTCTTGAACTATTGCTTCAAGGCTCTGCCAAAAATGATCTGAAGTAATATTGAGATCAGGTAAGACCTCTGAGGTTAAGAATTCATCTAATTTTATGGAAACTGATAAGGAACCTTTAGCAATATACTTGTCTGACACTGTTTATCTCACTTGTTAAAAATTAAAAATATAGTCTAACAAATAAAATTGATTCTCTTAATATTAATTATTAACGAACGATTAAAAAGAAATTTGTACGAAATTTAAACTCGCCTTAAGATAGACAACAATGATGAAAGTATCCAATTTATTTGTAACTTTACTTGCTGCTCAACTCCTCATTTCTTGTGGTGGTGGCGGTGGAGGCAGTGGCCCATCGATTCAGCCAACGCCAACCACACCAGTTGCTCCACCAACCCCAGCTATATCGAGCAACCTTGATTCTCAAGCACAGGGCACAATAAATGGCACCATAAATTACGAAGACATTGATCGTACGTTTATTCTCTATGTCCCTTCAAGCTATGACAGTTCTATAAAACAACCTTTGGTATTTAACTTTCATGGTTATGGCAGCAATGCCAGCGAGCAAATGGCATATGGAGATATGCGATCTCAAGCCGATGCCAATGGTTTTATCTTGGTTCATCCAGAAGCTTTAGATGATATTTATGGAAGTAGCTATTGGAACATTAAAGGCTGGTCACAAAGCGTGCATGATGATGTCAAATTTACTGAAAATCTTATTAATTTATTGATGGATAAATACTCTATTAATGCAGAGAGAATTTACTCAACTGGAATGTCAAATGGAGGTTTTTTTAGTTTTCATCTAGCATGTAATTTGAATGCAAGTTTTGCTGCTGTCGCCTCTGTTACTGGCTCGATGACATACAGCACTTTTGATAACTGCAATCCAAGAAAACCTACTCCAGTGATGCAGATTCATGGCTCGCTTGATGCCATCGTTCCCTACAAGGGATCAGACACAAGATACATGAAGCCAATTATGGATGTTATGGAGTATTGGAAAATAAACAATGAATGTGATGATTACCTGTTATCACTTCCCGGCATTCTCCCCGGCACAACATCTTGGACAGAAACTTATCAGTATTCAAATTGTTTAAATGGTACTGAGAATATTCATTTGTATGTTCAAGGAGC
>ENA-ORDR01001129-ORDR01001129.1-marine-metagenome-genome-assembly--contig:-NODE-1129-length-12837-cov-4.164577_pt1 | contig 12837 bp, 10 predicted proteins | sample MGYA00240993_ERZ508538 | MGnify/ENA primary metagenome ERZ508538 (study PRJEB26207, sample SAMN05421999) | marine metagenome | isolation source: Monterey Bay, California, USA | place: USA:Monterey Bay...
GTTGTTGAACAAGAAGGGAAGTTTGATATTAAAGTAAGTGTAAATGGTGGAGGAATTAACGGACAAGCAGACGCTATTAAATTAGCTATTGCTCGTTCTCTTTGCGAAATTGATGAGGAAAACAGACCAGCATTAAAAGCAGAAGGATTACTTACAAGAGACCCAAGAGTTGTAGAAAGAAAGAAACCAGGACAGAAAAAAGCAAGGAAGAAATTTCAGTGGGTTAAAAGATAGAAATTTTATTATTAATCAATGTTTAGCATCTAAATTAGTAGGACAAGTAAATAACTTCTACCTACTAGTTGCTTAAACCAAAAAAAGAAAGTAAACATGTCAAGAACAAACTTCAAAGAATTATTAGAAGCTGGTGTACATTTCGGACACCTAAAAAAGAAATGGAATCCAGGAATGACTCCTTATGTATTTATGGAGCGTAACGGTATTCACATTATCGACCTAAACAAAACAGTTAGCATGCTTGATGAAGCTGCAGCTGCAATGAAACAAATTGCAAAATCAGGTAGAAACATTTTATTTGTTGCTACAAAAAAACAAGCTAAAACTATAGTTGCTGAATTTGCAGAAACAATAAACCAACCTTATATTACTGAAAGGTGGCCAGGAGGGTTACTTACAAATTTCTCTACAATCAGAAAATCCATTAAAAAAATGGAATCTATTGATAAGATGTCTGCTGATGGTACATTAGAAACTTTATCAAAAAGAGAAAGATTACAGATTTCAAGAACTAGAGAAAAATTAGAAAGAAACTTAGGAAGTATTTCTAAAATGAACAGAATGCCTTCAGCTATATTTATTGTAGATATTACAAAAGAACATATTGCAGTTGCTGAAGCTACAAAATTATCTATCCCAACTTTTGCTATGGTAGATACAAATTCTGATCCAAATCAGATTTCTTTCCCAATTCCATCAAATGATGATTCTTCAAAATCTATCAGAAAGATTATGGAAGTAATTACTGATGCGGTAAAGGAGGGATTAGCAGATAGAGACCAAGCAAATGCTGAAAAAGCTAAAGCTAAAGCAGAAAAGAAAGCTATAGAGGAAAAAATAGAAGAAACAACTGAAAAATAAAACAAAAAATGGCAGATATTAAAGCGGCTGATGTAGCCAAATTAAGAAGACAAACAGGTGCTGGTATGATGGACTGCAAAAAGGCATTAGTAGAAGCTAATGGTGATTTTGATGCAGCTATTGATGTACTTAGAAAAAAGGGACAAAAAGTTGCTGCTAAAAGAGCAGATAGAGATGCTTCTGAAGGAGTAGCTATTACAAAAATTAACTCAGATAACACAGCAGGAATTGCTATAGTATTAGCCTGTGAAACAGACTTTGTTGCTAAAAACGATTCGTTTAAAGATTTAGCTTCTCAATTTGCGGACATTGCTTTAAATCATTCAGACAAAGATTCGTTTATGTTAGCAGATTTTGGAGGAATGACTGTTGCAGAAAAGTTAATTGATCAAACTGGCGTTATAGGTGAAAAATTAGATATTTCTTCTTTTGAAAGAGTAGAAGCGAACTATATTGGATCTTATACTCATGGTGTTAAAATTGCTGTATTAGTAGGTTTAAACAATTCAGTAGATAATGTTGATGAGTTAGCTAAGGATTTAGCAATGCAAGTTGCTTCAATGGGGGCTACAACTTTATCTTACAAAGATTTTGATGCAGACTATGTATCTAACGAAACAGAAGCAAGAATTGCTGCTATCGAAAAAGAGAACATTGAATTAGCAAGATTAGGAAAAACATTAAAAAATGTTCCTAAATACATTTCTATGTCTCAACTTACAGATGAAGTAATGGCAGAGGCTAAATCTGAGATTGAGTCTCAGTTACAAGCAGAAGGAAAACCAGAGCAAATTTGGGATAAAATTGTTCCTGGAAAGATAGATAGATTTATTTCTGATAACACTACACTAGATCAAGAACAATGTTTGTTAGATCAGAACTTTATTAAGGACGAAAGTAAAAATGTAGATTCATACATTAAATCGTATGGAGATGTTGATGTAAGTTCTTTTAAAAGGGTTTCTTTAGGGTAACAAAAAGCACAAATACAAATATTTCAAAACCACCCAATTGGGTGGTTTTTTTATTTTCAAAAAAATCTATCAATATTTTTCAATTTCTCTTATTTACGTATCTTTGGGCAACTTTTTTAATTACTTATGAAATATAATAGAATACTTTTAAAACTCAGTGGGGAAGCCTTAATGGGAGATCAGAATTACGGTATTGATTCTAGTAGATTGTCAGATTATGCAAAAGAAATAAAACAAATTGTTGATAAAGGAATTCAGGTTGCTGTAGTTATTGGTGGAGGAAATATTTATAGGGGTATTCAGTCAGAAGGAGCAGGTTTTGACAGAGTTCAAGGAGATTATATGGGAATGTTAGCTACTATTATTAATGGTATGGCTTTACAATCTGCTCTTGAATCAGCAGAAGTACAAACCAGATTATTAACTGCAATCAGGATGGAACAAGTAGCAGAACCTTTTATCAGAAGAAAAGCTACAAGACATTTAAGTAAAGGTAGAGTTGTAATTTTTGGTGGTGGAACAGGAAATCCGTATTTTACAACTGATACAGCTGCAACATTAAGGGCAATTGAAATTGAAGCAGATGTAATACTTAAAGGCACAAGAGTGGATGGAATATTTACTGCTGACCCAGAAAAAGATCCTAAAGCAAAAATGTATGAAACAATTTCTTTTGATGAGGTTTTTAAGAAGGAGTTAAGTGTAATGGATTTAACAGCTTTTACACTTTGTAAAGAAAATAATTTACCAATAAAAGTATTTAATATGAATACTGAAGGAAACCTTCAGAAAGTTTGTAGAGGAGAAAATATTGGGACACTTGTAAAATTTTAAATAACAAATTATGACAGAAGATATTGAATTAATTTTAGATGTTGCTCAAGAACAAATGTCAGAGGCAATAAGTAGGTTAGAGAATGTACTTTCAAAAATTAGAGCAGGAAAAGCTTCTCCAAATATGCTTTCTGCAGTAAAAGTTGACTATTATGGAGCAGTTACACCTTTATCTCAGATGGCAAATGTTAGTACACCAGATCCACAAACAATTTCGATACAGCCATTTGATAAAAGTGTAATGGGTGATATTGAAAAAGCAATTGTAGAAGCGAATCTAGGATTGAACCCAATGAATAATGGAGAATTAATTATGATTAATGTACCAGCACTTACGGAAGAAAGAAGAAGAGATCTAGTAAAACAAGTGAAATCTGAATCTGAAAATTGCAAAGTAAGCGTAAGAAACGCAAGGCAAAAAGCAAATGATGAGATAAAGAAATTATCTAAAGACGGACTTTCTGAAGATATGGTAAGAGATGCTGAGACAAGCGTGCAGAACCTAACCGATAAATATATTGCTATTACAGATAAACACTTTGAAGAAAAAGAAAAAGATGTAATGACTATCTAATCATCTTAAATTTTAAAAAACTAAGGGATTTTTCAATCCCTTTTTTTATCAACTCTAAAAACTATAATGCCAAATATCTCAGATATTATCTTAAAAGGAAGGTTTATATTTATCTTCATTCTTATTGCTTCTATTACTGTTATGTCAGAATTTGCAAAAGATGCAAAACTGACTTATCAGATGGCGAAAATATTACCTGAGGACAATCAAATATTTATTGATAATGAAAAATTCAAGGAGGAATTTGGAGAGAGTATCAATACAATGGTTATTGCTGTACAGGATGTTGAGTTTTTCAGTAAAGAACATTTGCATGCTTGGAATAAATTTGGAAAGAAAATTCAAGCAATAGAAGGTGTAAATGATGTTTTAAATATTACCGATTTACCAATTTTGACCATTGATTCTACAAAAAAACATTTTAATTCTGAAAATTGGTATCACCCTGATCTATCATATCAAGATTTAGATGTTTCAATAAAAATATTGAATAATCAAAAAATCTATGAGGGATTACTTTATAATAAAGAGGTTTATTCCGCTATAATGTTGGTTGATATTGATAAAGTAATTTTAGCGAGTCCTGAAAGAAAAGCGTTAGTAGATAAAATTGTAGATGCAGGAGAAAAGTATAGTAAAACTATTAATATTGATGTAAAATATTCGGGATTACCTTATATTAGAACAATTGATTCAATTAAAGTAAAAGATGAAATCTCTTTATTTATCCTTTACACTCTCTTAATTACGTCCTTCATATTATTATTGTTTTTCAGGTCGTTTAAGGCAACATTAATTTCTGTAATTGTTGTTATTATTGGGGTGTTATTTTCATTTGGGTTAATGGGAATTTTTGATTATGAAATTTCAATTTTAATGGCGCTTGTTCCTCCAGTAATTATTGTTATCGGAATACCAAACTGCATTTTCCTTATTAACAAATATCATACTGAATTTAGAAAGAACAAGAATAAAGATAAGTCATTACATTTAATGATTAGTAAAATTGGAAATATCACTTTACTAACGAACCTTACAACAGCTTCTGGTTTCGCTGCATTTATACTTACAAAAAGTGAAACTCTACAGGAGTTTGGTTTAGTTGCAGCAATTAGTATTGTGTTTATTTTTATCATTTCACTTTTTATTATTCCAATTTGGTTTTCATTTTTTAATCCACCAAAAATCAGGCATACACAACATTTGGACCGAAAATGGGTAAGGTCTGTTGTGATGCTTTTATCTAATTGGGTAAAAAATAAAAGAAATAATATTTATTATATATCTGGAATTTTAACTGTTATAGGAATTTATGGTTTGTCGCTAATTCAGACAACTGGAAATATTACAGATGATTTATCTAGAAATGGAGATTTATATGCGGACTTACAGTTTTTTGAAGAAAACTTTGGAGGTATAATGCCTTTAGAGATTATTATTGATACAAAAGATACAAATGGGATAAAAAGGTCATCATTTATGACTAAAGTTCAAAAATTGCAAGATGAACTAAATAATTATGATGAGTTTTCTAAAGCAGTATCCTATATAGAATTTGTAAAATATGCAAATCAGGCATATAAAAATCAAGGACCAAAATATTATACTCTTCCTCAAAGAAGAGATTTAGGAAGGATTTCATCACTTGTCAGAAAATCTGAAGAAATAAATAATTTAGATATCAAACTGACGGATTCAATTAGTTCTAAATGTAGAATTTCATTAAGAATGAATGATTTATCTACTCCGGATATGGATACAATTTTAAGTGAATTACGACCAAAAATTGACTCTATTTTTAATCCAGCAGAATATGATGTAATTATAACAGGAAGCAGTAGAGTGTTTTTAGAAGGAACAAAATTTTTAGTTGGAAACTTAGCTACTAGTTTATTATTAGTTATTTTCTTAATTGCTATTTTCATGGCTTGGATGTTCAGTTCTTTCAGAATGGTAGTTGTTTCTTTAATCCCAAATCTCTTACCGTTATTACTAACATCTGCTATTATGGGTTATTTCTCAATCCCAATTAAACCTTCTACAATCTTAGTATTTAGTATTGCATTTGGAATTTCTGTGGATGATACCATACATTTCTTAGCAAAATACAGGCAAGAATTATTATCTAATAATTGGAATATAAGAAAATCGGTTTTCAATGCATTAAAAGAAACTGGAGTAAGCATGATTTATACATCAATTGTATTATTCTTTGGATTCTTTGTATTTATTGCTTCTGATTTTGGAGGTACAGTAGCGCTCGGTTTATTAGTTTCTATAACATTGTTTTTTGCTATGTTATCTAATTTATTACTTTTACCAGCATTACTACTAACTCTAGAAAAATTTATCACAACAAAAGCATTTAAAGAACCATTAATTGATATTTTTGATGAAGAAGAAGATATAGATTTAAAAAAACTTAAAGTAAAACAAAAATAATATGAAAGGAATAATTTTAGCAGGTGGGTCTGGAACTAGGTTACATCCACTTACATTAGCCATGAGTAAGCAGATGATGCCTATTTATGATAAACCAATGATTTATTATCCATTATCTACTTTGTTGTATTCTGGGATAAGAGAAATTCTCATTATTTCTACTCCTCATGATTTGCCACTTTTTAAAAAATTGCTTGGTGATGGGAGTAGATTAGGATGCAGAATTGAATATAAAGTTCAGAAAATCCCGAACGGATTAGCACAAGCATTTGTATTAGGAGAAGACTTTATAGGGCAGGAAAAGGTTTGTTTAATTTTAGGAGATAATATTTTCCAAATGAAAATTAAGACTTTAGAAGATTGTAAAAATGTAAATGGAGGGATCGTTTTCGGTTATCATGTTCATGATCCTGAAAGATATGGTGTTGTTGAGTTTGATAAAGATTTTCATGCACTTTCTTTAGAGGAAAAACCAGAAAATCCAAAATCAAATTATGCGGTTCCTGGTTTGTATTATTATGATAATTCTGTTGTAGAAGTTTCAAAAAATATTAACCCTTCAGCAAGAGGTGAATATGAAATAACAGACGTAAATAAAGAATACTTAAAACAAGGAAACCTTGATGTAAAGGTATTAGGAAGGGGTACAGTTTGGTTGGATACAGGCACCTTTGATTCTTTAATGCAAGCAAATCAGTATGTACAAGTAATAGAAGAAAGACAAGGTAGAAAAATAGGATGTATTGAAGAAGCAGCTTGGAGAATGGGGTACATAAATGATGAAAAATTACTTGAAATTGCAGAACCATTAAGAAAAAGCGGCTATGGTGAATATCTAGTAAATCTTGTGAAGAAATAATGAAATCAATTCCGGAATTACATACTCTAATTGAAAAAGAATTAAAGGAAATTAAAATCCCTAATAGCCCGGAAAATTTATATAATCCTATTGAATATGTTTTAAGTATAGGAGGGAAGAGAATGAGACCAATTCTTTTATTATTATCTCATCAACTTTTTTCAGATGATATAAGGTCATCTGTAAATTCGGCTTTAGCAATTGAAGTTTTTCATAATTTTACACTTTTACATGACGACATCATGGACAATGCCCGCTTAAGAAGAGGATTTAAAACTGTACATGAAAAATGGGATAATAATACCGCAATTCTTTCAGGAGATACAATGTTAGTACAATCTTATAATCTTCTGATGGATGTGGAAGATAATAATTTAAGAACTGTTTTTGAGACATTTAATAAATCTGCAAAAGAAGTTTGTGAAGGTCAGCAATGGGACATGGATTTTGAGGGAAGAGATGATGTTTCTTTATCCGAATATATGAAAATGATAGAGTATAAAACAGCTGTATTACTTGCCTCTTCATTAAAGATAGGAGCTATAAACGGAGGCGCTACATCTGAAGATGCAGAACATCTTTATCAATTTGGATTAAATTTGGGAATTGCTTTTCAATTAAAAGATGATTTGTTAGATTCGTTTGGAGACCCTGAAAAATTTGGGAAACAAATAGGGGGAGATATTTTATCTAATAAAAAAACGTTTTTATATCTTAAATCTTTACAAATAGCTGATGAAAAAACTAAAGATAAATTATTGAATCAATTTTTAAATGATGAGGAAAATAAAGTAGAAAAAGTAAAAGAGATTTTTAGTCAATTAGATGTTCCAAAACATACAACTGAAATGATTAAATCTTATTATACAAAATCAAGAAAACATCTTGATTCTGTAAATTCTGACAAAAAACACGATCTTATTTCCTTTGCAGAACAATTGAAAGAACGAATTTCTTAAATGGATTTAGTTTCAGTAGATTCATCTATTCAAAACCAGGATTTCTTAAAAGAAACTACCTCACAATTAGAAAAAGATTTTTTGATGGTTGGAGTAAATTTTGATATTGAAAAACCTGTAGAATCCTACAAATATCTGTTTTCTTTTACATTTAATCTTATAAATTCTCTAAATGAAAGAGAACCCAAAATATTATTAAACTTACTTTACAGGATTGATTTGGATGAGGAAAAAGTTAAGGTGGAAATGAATAAAACAGAATTATCATTTACAGAAATGTTATCTGCGATGATTGTAAAAAGAGCATTAAAAAAGGTAATTACAAAGAATTATTACGCAAACATTTAAAATCAGTAATATTTTCCCATTTATTTTAATAAAAATAGATAATTTAGCCGCTAAAATTTACTAAGAAATAATGGATAAGTTTTCCTTTCTAGGAGCTGTACATACAGGATTAATTGAGGAGATGTATGATAAATATCTAAAAGACCCTCAAAGTATAGATGAAGAGTGGAGTAACTTTTTTCAAGGTTTTGACTTTGCAAAAGAGGTCTATACTGATGATGATATTCCACAAGTTTTCCAAAAGGAATTTAAAGTTATTAACTTAATTGATGCATATAGAAAAAGCGGACATTTGTTTACAAAAACTAATCCAGTTAGAGAAAGAAGAAAATATACTCCAACATTAGATTACAGAAACTTTGGGTTAGAAGAATCAGATTTAGATATAGTATTTCAGGCGGGAGAACAAGTAGGAATAGGACCTTCAACCTTACAGACCATTATTAATCATTTAGATAGAGTTTATTGCCAATCAATTGGTGTGGAATACATGTATATTAGAGATCCACAAGAAATTGAATGGATTAAAAATAAGTTGCATCAAAACTCAAATACCCCAAGATTCGACGTAAAGCAGAAGAAGCATATTCTTCATAAATTAAATCAAGCAGTAGCATTTGAGAATTTCCTACACAAGAAGTTTGTAGGGCAGAAACGATTCTCATTAGAAGGAGCAGAGTCTCTAATTCCTGCTTTAGATTCACTTGTTGAACATAGTTCGGAACTTGGTGTCAAGGAGTTTGTTGTTGGAATGTCACACAGGGGAAGGTTAAATGTTCTTGCTAATATTTTTAATAAGACATACAAAGAAATATTCTCTGAATTTGAAGGTAAATTATATGAGGACGAAGATATTGCTGGTGATGTAAAGTATCATTTAGGATTCACTTCTATTCAAAAGTGTAATAATGGAAATCATATTAAATTAAATTTAACACCTAATCCATCTCATTTAGAGGCTGTAGATCCTGTTGTTCAGGGGATTACAAGAGCAAAGTTGGATAAAGAATACAATGGGGATGTCGATAAGATTTTACCAATATTATTACATGGAGACGCAGCTCTTGCTGGTCAAGGTGTTGTTTATGAGGTTATTCAAATGGCTCAGTTAGATGGTTATCAGACGGGAGGAACCATTCATATAGCAGTAAACAATCAGGTTGGTTTCACAACTAATTATTTAGATGCTAGATCGAGTACTTATTGTACAGATGTTGCAAAAGTTACACTATCTCCGGTATTGCATGTAAATGGAGATGATGTTGAGGCTGTGGTTTATGCTTTAAAACTAGCTGTAGAATATAGACAGAAATATCATAAAGATATATTTATTGATTTATTATGTTATAGAAAGTATGGTCATAACGAAGGAGATGAGCCTAGATTTACACAGCCAAAATTATATGAAACAATATCAAATCATAAAAATCCTAGAGAGATTTATAAGGAGAGATTGATGAATGAAGGTGTCGTTGAATCTAATATTGTCAAAGAGTTGGAACAAGATTTCCAAAACTTATTGCAAGATAGATTTGATGAAGCAAAGGAAATAGAGAAGGCTAAAATTACACCTTTCTTGAAGGAGGAATGGGAAAAAATAACAAGGAATTCTGAAGAAGACTTTGAAGGTTCAAATAAAACTAATATTAATCGTAAGAGACTAAAAGAACTCTCAAGATTTTTATATAATATCCCTCAATCTGATAAACTGTTTAAGAAAACAAGGAAACTATTATCTGACAGAAAAAAGATGGTTGAGGAAACAGATCGTTTAGATTGGGCAATGGGAGAATTGTTGGCTTATGCAACCCTTTTAGATGAAGGACATAATATTAGACTAAGTGGACAAGATGTAGAGAGAGGTACTTTCTCTCATAGGCACGCTATATTAAAAGTAGAACACTCAGAAGAAGAGGTTTGTCCTTTAAATAATATTAATCAATCATCTAACTTTGAAGCATATAACTCATTACTTTCTGAATATGGAGTGCTTGGTTTTGACTATGGGTTTTCTATATCAAGACCAAATGATTTAACAATTTGGGAAGCACAGTTTGGAGATTTTTCAAATGGAGCGCAAATAATGATAGATCAGTTTATTTCTTGTGCAGAAGACAAATGGAAATTGATGAGTGGATTAGTAATGTTACTTCCTCATGGATATGAAGGTCAGGGAGCAGAACATTCCTCCGCCAGAATAGAAAGATATTTACAACTGTGCGCTAAGTATAATATGCAAATTGTCAATTGTACCACTCCAGCAAATTTTTATCATGTTCTAAGAAGGCAACTAAAAAGAGAATTTCGAAAACCATTGATTGTATTTACTCCTAAAAGTTTGTTGAGACATCCGAGTTGCATATCTTCTCTGTCAGACTTGGCTGATGGTAAATTTGAAGGAATCATTGATGATACTATTCCTGCTAAATCGGTAGATAAGATGGTATTATGTAGTGGTAAAATCTACTATGAACTATTAGATAAAAGAGAAAAGAGAGAGATAGAGAATGTAGCTTTAATTAGGATAGAACAAATTTTCCCATTAGACAAGGAGTATATCAAGGAATTAATTATGAAATACAATGCAAGAGAGGTAGTTTGGGTACAGGAAGAACCACAGAATATGGGAGCTTGGACTTATATTTTATCTGAGTTAAGGATTTATAATATAGATGTTATAGCTAGAGACTCTTCCGCAGCAACCGCAACTGGCTCAAGCAAGACTTCATCCGCAGAACAAAAAGAATTAATTGATAAAGTTTTTAAAAAATAAGATATGTTATTAGAAATGAGGGTTCCAAGTCCAGGAGAATCAATATCAGAAGTTGAAATTGCAGAATGGATAGTTGAAGATGGTGATTATGTAGAGAAAGATCAATCTATTGCAGAAATAGATTCAGATAAAGCCACTCTCGAACTACCAGCAGAAGAAAGTGGTATAATAAAAATTGTAGTAGCAGATGGGGAAACGGTTGCAGTTGGTGATGTAGTTTGTATTATAGATACTTCTGTAAAAGCAGAAGAAAAAGTAAAGACTATTAATGATGAAGTTGTAGAAAATCGAAAAATAGATACCGAATCTACTCAAGATATTGGAGAGGTAAAAGCAACCCCATTAGCATCTGCTATGATAAACAATCACGATATTTCTACTAAAGATTTAAAAGGGACAGGTGGGTCTGGCAAAATCACAAAGAGAGATGTTTTAGATGTTATAAATATTACCTCAACTGATGGGACAAGAGCAACATCTAGAAAGAAAATGTCTTCTCTTAGAAGAAAGATTGCAAGTAGATTAGTGACCGTTAAAAACGAAACGGCAATGCTTACTACTTTTAATGAAGTAGATATGTCAGATATTTTTGAAATCAGAAAGCAATATAAAGAGCAGTTTAAAGAAAAATATGGAGTGGGTTTAGGATTCATGTCTTTCTTTACTAAGGCGGTTACTACTGCTTTAAAAGAGTTTAAAGATGTTAATGGAATGATAGATGGGAATGAAGTTATTCACCATAATTATGCAGATATAGGTATCGCAGTGAGTGCACCAAAAGGATTAATGGTTCCTGTGGTCAGAAATGCAGAGTTAATGAACTTTCAAGAGTTAGAATTAGATATTAAGCGTTTGGCAATAAGAGCCAGAGATGGCAAAATTACGATTAAAGAAATGTTAGGAGGTACTTTTACAATTACTAATGGAGGTGTGTTTGGTTCTATGCTTTCTACTCCTATTATTAATCCTCCACAATCAGCAATCTTAGGAATGCATAATATTGTAGAACGTCCAATGGTAGTTGATGGTAAGATAGAGATAAGGCCTATTATGTATGTTGCTCTTTCTTATGACCATAGGATTATTGACGGGAGAGAATCTGTAGGATTTTTATGTAGAGTAAAACAGTATCTAGAAAACCCATCCGAAGACCTTATGTATGGTGATGTAAAGAAATATCTAGGCTTGTAAAATTTAAAGACTAACTTTTGATTTTAAAAATACCAGTACGATTGATTTCTCTCCATGTCTATTAATATCATTTTTTAGAATTACTAATTACTAGTTTTTTATATTTTCCAAGTATTCCCTGATTTTAACATTTCATCTACATTTTTAAACTTAGCATTCTGTTTCTCATATTCTAATTGACTTAATAACCCGTCATTAAAAGTCGGTCTATTTACTGCTCGTATTATCCCAAGAGCTGCAGGGAAATCTGGTGGTTGCATACGAGCTAACATAGCATGTAATGTTGGATTCTCTTCTTTTTCATCATGCAACAGGATATCTTCTTCTTTTATACCATTTTCCCCAATGGTAACTACCTCTAATTTAAGTCCATTGAGTACAATCCCTTTATTCATTTCCTTCCCAAAAACCATTGGTTTTCCATGTTCTAGAATAATTTGAGCATCTTTTTTTACATCTTTTGATGTAATTTTGGAGAAGGTTTTATCATTAAAAATAACACAGTTTTGCAATATCTCGATTAAGGAAGTACCTCTATGATTTTCTGCTTCCACAAAGATATTTTGCATTAATTTTGGATTGGTATCTACCACTCTTGCAAAGAAGGATCCTTGTGCTCCAATGGATAAATCTGATGTAGAGAAAGGTTCGTCAGTAGTCCCATGAGGGTTTGATTTTGTTTTAATACCTTTTTTAGAAGTAGGAGAAAACTGACCTTTAGTTAATCCATAGATTTCGTTATTAAAAAGAAGAATATTAATATCAATATTTCTTCTTAAAGCATG
>ENA-ORDR01001130-ORDR01001130.1-marine-metagenome-genome-assembly--contig:-NODE-1130-length-12836-cov-2.312485_pt1 | contig 12836 bp, 10 predicted proteins | sample MGYA00240993_ERZ508538 | MGnify/ENA primary metagenome ERZ508538 (study PRJEB26207, sample SAMN05421999) | marine metagenome | isolation source: Monterey Bay, California, USA | place: USA:Monterey Bay...
ACTTCGATATTTAAAAAATTTTAGAATTTCAGAAAAAAAATTAGAACGAGTAGAAATATGGTTTGAAAAATATGGTGATAAAGCAGTTTTGATTGGAAGAATGGTTCCAGTTATGAGAGAAATGATTTCAGTACCTGCTGGATTATTAAAAATGAAAATTCCTAAATTTATTTTATTTACTTTTATTGGTTCTTGTATTTGGTCGTCCATCACTATACTTGGAGGATATTATTTTGGTGAAGCCATGGGTCTTGCTAAATAACTTTATTTTTTAATTTAAAAATTTCCTATTGTTTTTTGTTTTTTCTCTTCCCAAATCAATTCTCTCATTCCCAAATTTCTTCCTAAAGTATTAGCTGTTGCAGGACCAAATCCTTCAAAATGATTATTGGCCATTACTAATGCCAGTGGTATATCTGAAATTTTTGCCAATTTCTGTGCCCAATTTTTAATTATCTCTGTTTTATTTTTTCTTATTTTACCAAATTGATTATCTGGTATACTTCTATCCCCAATTAATCTGACATAAAGATAATTTGATGTAATTGGCATGGGATTGTTTACTCCTTCTACTACATTCCAAACAATACAATGATTTTTTTGTTTAAAATAATCTAATGCTTCATTTGTAAACCATGATTCATGTCTTCCTTCAATTGGATACAAAAAATCATTTGGCAAAATATCAAATAATTCTTCTAATCTCGGTTTTGCTTCATTAAATGTTAATGATGGTGGTAATTGTAACACAAGCGCTGAAATCTTTTCATGAATAGGTAACAGTGATGTTAAAAATGAAAAAATCTCTGAATTTATTCCATCCAATCTTTTTTCATGTGTAATAATTGATGGAAATTTTGCTGTAAATTTGAAATGTTTTGGTGTATTTTCATTCCATTTTCTAACAATTTCTTGTGATGGAATTTTATAAAATGTTGAATTTATTTCAGTAATATTAAAAATTTGTGAGTAATAATTTAGCCATTCTGAACTTTTTAGATTTTTTGGATAAAAATTTCCAGACCATCCTTGATAACTCCATCCCGTACATCCAATTTTGATTTCCATATTTTTTTATCTATATTCATCTCCACAATCTCCTATTACATCAAACAAATCATTTGATTTTGAAGTAATTGTTGATATTGATAGAATATCATCTTGTTCTAATTTTAAATCAAATACTTTAGAATTGTCTTTTCTATGATCGGAAATACCTAATCTCGTGCCAATTATTACGCCTGCAACTTGCGGTTTATCTAAAATAAATCTTGTAGCAATATTTGCAATACTACAACCATGTTTTTTTGATATTATGTTTAAAACTTCCAGTAACTCTTGAAATAATTGCCACCCGCCCCACATGTCAATCATATTTTTGTACTTTTGTAAACTTGCTGTAGATAAATCTGCTCTAGTTGGCTCATCTACATTAAGATATTTTTCTGAAAAAAACCCTCCTAATAGAGTTCCATAACTAAGAATTTGAATTCCATATTTTACAAAAAATGGAATCATTATTTTTTCTGGTCTTTGATCTAAAATAGAAAATTGTACTTGATTTGATATAATTTTAAAACCTTTTTCAATAATTATTTTAATTCTTTCAGTATCAAAATTAGTTAGTCCTAGATGTTTTATTTTTCCTTCATTTTGTAATTTTGATAAGTGCTGTAATGCATCAAGATAACTTGAATCTTGATAATCCCACCAATGGAATTGAAGTAAATCAATACATTTTACATTCATTTTTTTTAATGATTCTTCAATATAGTGAGTTACAATACTATTACTCATTGGGCCTGGATTTGGAACAAATTTAGTAAATGCCTGAAAATTATATTTATCTTTTTTATTAAAATCTCCAATTAATGATTCTGCAGGACCATAAATATCTGCAAGATCCCATGTTGTAAAGCCCAATTTTTGATATTTTTCCATGTCTTGTATAGCTAATTGAGAATCAATTTGACCATGACCTCCTGCAACTTGCCACATTCCATTTAGAATTCTACAAATTTCTAAATCCTCCCCCAGTATTGTTTTTTCCATAATTGTTAATTGTATTAAAAATCTCTTTAAAAAATAGTTCATTTTTTAATTATATTTTGAATATTTTTCTATCTATCACTCACCGTAATCTCATATCTTCTTTAATTAGATGAAAAATATGATTATTTTATTTTACAAAGATCTATAAGCTAAGAAAAATCATTTTCATTAGAAATGATTGAAAGTAAAGACTGGTGGGATGATTTTCCAGACCTTGAACATGATTTAGAAGAAAATTTTACTTAGTGTTATAGAAATATCTAAATCACAACCCTCTAACAGATAATTATATTGGAATTACCCCGTGGAATGAAAGATTTTGTAGGTTCTGAAACTGCAAATATAGAGCATATTAGGTCTCATTTTAAACAACTTTCAAATTTATATGGATTTTCATTTATGGATCCTTCTCCAATTGAATTACTATCTACTCTTGAAACAAAATCTGGACCTGCAATCAAAGATGAAATTTATTATTTTAAGGATAAAGGAGATCGAGAAATTGCATTAAGATTTGATTTTACCATGGGTTTGACAAGATATGCTACATCTCAAAAATCTATGAAACTTCCAGCAAAAATTTCTAGTTTTGGTGGTGTGTTTAGATACGATGAACCACAAAAAGGACGTTATCGATTTTTTCATCAATGGGATCTTGAAATTTATGGAAAAGCAAATTTAGAATCAGAATCTGAAATTATTGAATTAACATCTAGATTATTTGATTCCTTATTACTCAAAGATATTACAATCGATATTAATCATAGAAATCTTGTTGAATCATACATAAACAAAATTTTTGACTCAAAAGATCCACAATTAGTAGGTGATATGTTACGCGCAGTTGATAAAATTGCAAAAAAATCAAAAGATGAAATTATTAAAGAATTTGAAAATAGATATCCTAAAGAAAATTTAGAAAAAATTTTAGAATTTTCTCAAATTAAGGGCTCAATTAAAGAAATTGAATCTAAATTTGATGTATCTCAATTGGAGTCTTGGGATGAAATTAAAGCATTATTTGAATCCCTAGAAAATCGAGGAGTGTCAAATGTTAGAATTAATTTTGGAATAGTTAGAGGATTAGATTATTACTCTGGAATAGTTTTTGAAGTATTTGATAAAAATTCAAAACTTGGTGCTTTAGCTGGTGGAGGTAGATATGATACATTGACTAAGGCATTCAAAAGAGATGATATTGGTGCAACCGGTGTTGCAGGTGGTGTTGAACGAATTATCTTAACAATGCAAGAACAAAATATTATTTCAGAAATAAAACAATCCAGAGTTTCAATTTTATACATTAATGATGAAATGCAAAAAGTTGCACATTCTATTACCTCTTTACTTAGATTAAATAATATTCCAACTGATATTGATTTGGCTGGAAGAAATTTAAAAAAACAAATGGATATTGCTAATAATTCAAGATTCACAATTATTGTTGGACCCCAAGAATTAGAACAAGGAAATGTAGTACTCAAAGATATGAAAACTGGAACTGAAGCAACTATCTCTTTAGAAAAATTAACTGATGATCCAAAATCTATATTTAATTTAGAAACGCTTTAGTCAAATTCATAATTTCAGAACCGTTTGTTAATGAACCCACTACAATGCAATGATTATTTGCTAAAATTCCTGATGAGACATATGGTACCCCACCATTTATTGATGATTGTTCTACATTTACGCCTAATACATCTGCAATAATTTCCAAATCTTTTTCTTCTGCTTCTGGATGAATTGCCGCACCGGTATTATTTGCTCTAAGTGTAACTCCTGCTAAATGAGTTCCTGCTATCTTTTTTTGAAGTACTTCCACCCCCATTACGTCAGATATCACTTTACAATTTTCTTTTGATAAAGCTGGTGAAACAATTGCTCCTTTATCATTGGCACAAATTACATTTCCAAGTGCATTAAATTTAGTATCTAAAACTCCAATTTCTAAATCTGTTTCATTTTTTAAATAATCAAATTCATCTTGATATGCTGTAGATGGTAATAGAAATCCTTTATTGTTCATAACTGATAATGCTCCAATTAATCTTGTATTTGCAATTGCTGTATACATTATTTCAATATCCAAGTATTCTTCTAGTTTTTTTGCTTTAGTTTCTGCAAACCCCATTGGAACTAATCCAATTGTATCATTGACACTAATGTAAACACCAATATTTGGACCTCTATACACATCATACTTGATAATATCCATATCCCAACTATTGATCGTTCAACATTATGAACGTAAGGGAATTACTCCTGCCTAATTGATCTACTGTTGTAATTATTTAATGAAATTATGAGGCATCATCTAGCTTTAAATAATAAACTCTTGAAAATTTTGTTATGCCTATAGCAGAAAATTTTCCTGAAGGTCTTAATCCGACTGGAAAGATCAATCTAGATGATGGAAATTTCCATATTATGTGGGGTCCAGGTAAAAAAACAAACACCGATGGTTCACAAGCTGAAGTGTTTGCAGATTCTGATGTTGTAGCAGCATATGCTACAAGAGGGGAAGAACAAGTTCCTCTTGGTGTCAGTGGAACTATGGTTGCAGTCGATTGGGATTCATGTGTTGCAGATGGTGCATGTATTGAAGCATGTCCTGTACAAGTATTCCAATGGTACAGAACTGAAAAAGATATTCCAGCAAAAGATGTTGTTGGACAAACCTTTGCTGGAACTGGTAGTGATGTTAAAGATGAACGTAAAGATCTAACCGATAAAGCAGATCCAATTCGTGAACATGATTGTATATGGTGTATGGCATGCGTATCTGTTTGTCCACCTCAAGCAATTAAAGTCGATCAATCAAATGTTGAAAAACACGAGAGTGCAGCCAAAACTCTGTAAATTAATCATTTTTAGAAACTTCAAAACACTCCTTTTTAATTTAGTCTTGACTAATTTTCTCTAGCTTTAAATAATATTCTAAATAACCGGATCCAATGGCAGATCTACAAATACCAGAAGACTTTTGTCACAACGATGTAGAACCAAAAGGAAAAACAAGCCACGGTGATGGTGAAAATTTCCACTATATCTGGGGTGAAGGAAGAACTGATGGTGCAGCATTCTCAAACGAAGATGTAAAGGCAGCCTATGCAGAAAGAGGGGAAGAACAAGTTCCTCTTGGAATTCATGGTACTAGCGTTGCAGTCGATTGGGATTCATGTGTAGCAGCTGGTTCATGCATGAGTGTATGTCCAGTTCAAACATTTCAATGGTTCAGAACCGAACAAGATATTCCAGCAGCAGATACAGTTGGAGCAACTTTTGAAGGTACTGGTTTAACAGAAATGGATGAAAGATTAGATTATACCGACAAATCACAACCAATCAGAGAACATGATTGTACGGTTTGTATGGCATGTCAAGAAATTTGTCCTGAAGGAGCAATCCTTATTGAATCAGCTAACCAAGAATGGCACGAAAAAGCAGCCGGAACATATGTTATTATGAAATCTGGTTCTGAAAATCCACACGCACACGATTAAAGATTTTATCTTTTTTCTTATTTTTCTATTTAATTATCAACAGATTTTAATCGCCATTTTCAATATTTTTTGCCGAGGTCGCTTAGTTCGGTAGAGCGCGGGCCTTGAGAGCCTGTGTGCGCAAGCACGCGGGGGTTCAAATCCCTCTCTCGGCGTTTTTATTTTTCTACTCTTGCAAGTTCTGCTAGCATTGCAGATAATTGGATTTCTGAATTTGCTCCAACTAAAATTCTATAATCATACTTGGCAATAATTTCTAAAATATCTGATAGTTTTTCGTGTTTTGATTTAAACACAGCAGAATTAAAATATTTTAGAAAATCTGATACTGACATTCCATATACTTTGATCAATTCAATCATTTTCTCTCTTGATTCTACAATTTTACCTGACAATGCAATTGTTAATACTTCATCAACATCTGTTGTTTTGGTTAGTCCAGCTGATGCTTTTACAGTTTCTTCACTAATTTCTCCAAGACTTGCTGTTGCTTGCATTAAATTAATTGCATGTCTTAAATCTCCTTGAGAATTTTCAAAAATTGCTTTTAGGCCTTTTTTATTTGATTTTATTTTTTCTTTTTTAGAAATTACTTCTAATCTACTTATGATGTCTTCTTCTGAAACTGTAGTAAATTTGAATGTGGCACATCTACTTTGAATTGGATCAATAATTTTGGAAACATTATTTGCTATCAGAATAAATCTACAAATTTTTGCAGTATCTTCTATTATTCTTCTTAATGCTGTTTGAGCATCTGCAGTCATTTCATCTGCTTCATCTAAAATAATGATCTTAAATGGGACATCTGATAACCCTGCAAATCCTGAGAATTTTTTTACTTTTTCTCTAACCATCCCTATGCCTCTTTCATCTGAAGCATTTAGTTCTAGAAGATTTCCTTCAATCTTGTCTCCTAAAATCTGTCTTGTAATACATAATGCAGTAGTTGTTTTACCTACTCCTGCAGAACCAGAGAACATCAAGTGTGGCATATCTGTTGGATCTTTGATTAAAGCAGATAAACTCCCAATTATTTCACTTTGCCCAACAATTTCTGAGATTTCTTTTGGTCGATACTTCTCTACCCACATTCCTGTTGCAGACATATGTGTATCAAAAGCCTAATCCCATTAATAAATCCGAATTGGTTATTCTGTAATCCAATTCATTAAAATGAAATTTATCTAAACTATACCTAGCCTCAACCTGTGATTAATTAGGATCAAATGATCTCACTAAATTGTTAATAGAATTGATCGATCCGATACTTGAGGATCTAAAAATGATAAGTGATCTCACATGGAAATTGAAGAAATAGAAAAAGTGCATACTATAGGATATAGACTAAAAGATGCTAAAGTAACCGTTAATCAAGATTTCAAGTATAATGTGGCTGGAATCAAAATTGAAGGTGTTCAAGGTGATACAAATAACATGCCTGAATGGATTGGAAAAATTTTGAATGATAGTGGAATAGGTACAATGGATGTGCCTGATATGATAACTGAATTAAAACAAGCATTATCTAAAGAAAAAATGGTTGGAGAGTATCAGCTATCCACATTAGAACCCCATTTCTATATTAAATTAAAACAATCCATGAAAGAATTGAGTGGTGATGATTTTGATAAAGTTGAAAGTATACTGTTAGAATTATTTAGAATGCGAAGAGGAAAAATTGTCAAACTTGCAGATTCCATTAAACTAAATTCTGATATTTATAATCAATTAACAGTTGAAGAAAATATTTTTTATAAAACAATCTATGATAACAGTAAAGAATTTGAAAATCAAGTAAGAGGAAATACAAATGAGTAGTCAAACTAGTTCATTTACTGATTCTGCTTTATCTGATAAAGTCAAAGAGTTTCTGACTAGATTCAAAGACAAACAGGGGAATTACAAATATGTTGATGCTGTTGATTCGATGATGCCAAAAAATGCAAAATATATTGTGGTTGATTATAACGATCTTGTTACAGAACCAGAAATAGAAATTATATTTTCTGAAAATCCTGATAGAATATTTGATGCGTTTGCTAGAGCAATCAAAGAAGCATTACAAACAAGATTTCCAGAATATGCTGAAAAAATTAAAGAAGAAGTTCGTGTTAGAATTGCAAATTTTCCACTTGAAAGAAGTTTAAGACAAATTAATGCTGAAACTATTGGAAGCATAACAAGTGTTTCTGGAATGGTTGTTAGAGCATCAGAAGTTAAACCACTTGCAAAAGAATTAGTTTTTGTTTGTCCTGATGAACACACTACAAAAATAATACAACTAAAAGGAATGGATGCAAAAATCCCAGTAGTTTGTGATAATCCAAATTGTAAACAAAGAGATTTTGAATTAAAACCAGAATCTAGTAAGTTTATTGATTTTCAAATTCTTAGATTACAAGAACTTCCTGAAGATTTACCTCCAGGGCAATTACCTCATTACATTGACGTTACAATTAGACAGGATTTAGTTGATAATTCAAGACCTGGTGACCGAATCATTCTCACAGGCGTGGTTAGAGTAGAACAAGAGTCTGTTGCTGGAGTTCAAAGAGGTCATAGTGGATTGTATAGATTGAGAATTGAAGGAAATAATATTGAATTTTTGAGTGGACGTGGTTCTAAAACTGACAGAAAAATTGGTAGAGAAGAAATTTCTCCAGAAGAAGAAAAACGAATAAAATCTCTTGGTCAAAGTTCTGACGTTTATCAAAGATTAATTGATTCTTTTGCACCACACATTCAAGGTCAATCATTAATCAAAGAAGCTATTTTGTTACTCATTGTTGGTTCAAATCAAAGATTGTTAGGTGATGGAAGTAAAATTAGAGGAGATATCAATGTATTTTTGGTTGGAGATCCTGGTACTGCAAAAAGTGAGATGTTAAAATTTTGTGCAAGAATTGCACCACGTGGATTGTATACTTCTGGTAGAGGTTCAACAGCTGCAGGACTTACAGCTGCTGTAGTTCGAGATAAAACAGGAATTATGATGTTGGAAGCTGGTGCAGTTGTACTTGGTGATCAAGGTTTAGTAAGTATAGATGAATTTGATAAAATGAAACCTGAAGATAGAAGTGCTTTACACGAAGTAATGGAACAACAATCTGCAAGTATTGCAAAAGGTGGTATTGTAGCTACACTAAATGCTAGAACTTCAATTTTAGCTGCTGCAAACCCTATGTATGGAAAATATGATCCTTTCAAAAATATTACTGAAAATGTTAATTTACCAATTCCGTTGTTAACTAGATTTGATTTAATTTTTGTTGTTCGAGATATTCCTACTAAAGAAAGAGATGTACAAATTGCCACTCATATTATTAGAAGAAACACTAATTCGGGAATAGATAAAAAATCTGTGATTGAAGTTGATTTATTAACAAAATATCTTTCATATGCGAAACGTGGATCACCTCAATTAACAAAGGAAGCTGAGGCAAAAATTCTTGATTACTATCTACAAATGAGAAATGTGGAATCTGAAGAAATGATTACTGTTACTCCTAGACAATTAGAAGGAATTATTCGACTTTCAACTGCTAGGGCAAGATTACTCATGAAAGATAAGGTGGAAGAGGAGGATGCTGAGCGTGCAATTTTCTTAATTCAAAGTATGCTTCAAGATGCAGGTGTTGATGTCAATACTGGCAAAGTTGATCTTGGTGTTTTACAAGGTAAGCCAAGAAGTGAAGTCTCAAAAATGCAATTATTTATGGATATTTTAAAAAGTCTTGAAGGTGACAATAAAGTAGCTGTTGAAGAAAGAGCATTTGTTCAGGAACTTGAAAAAACTGAAAAGTTTACTGAAGAGGAAGCACGAAATTACATTAGAAGAATGCTTAGAGAAGCATCTATTTATGAATCAAAACCCGGTCATTATAACCGAGTATGAAAATAGAAAAATTACCACTTCCAGATACTGCAATTGATTTTTTAAAATCACAAGGTTATGAAAAATTATATCCACCACAAGCTGATTGTATAAAGTCAGGATTATTAGATGGAAAAAGTATTTTGGTTTCTGCACCTACTGCAAGTGGAAAAACTTTGATTGCAATGCTTGCAATGCTTAGCTATCTTTCAAAAAATAAGGGTAAAGTAATTTATCTTAGTCCATTACGTGCATTAGCTGCTGAAAAATTTACAGAGTTTAAAAAATTAGAAAAAATTTCTATTGGTAATAAAATTAAAACAAGTATTTCTACTGGTGATTTTGAACATATTGAAAAAAATTTAGAAAATAGCAATGTATTAATTTTAACAAATGAAAAAATGGATTCAATAATTAGACATGGAGCTGAATGGATTGAAGATATTGGATTAGTGATATCTGATGAAATTCATCTAATTGGAGATGAAAGTAGAGGACCTACACTTGAAATGATTTTAACTCATTTAAAATTATTAGATAATACGCCTCAGATTATAGGTCTTAGTGCAACAATAACTAATTCAAATGAAATTGCAGATTGGCTTGATTGTAAATTGGTAAAAAATGATTGGCGACCAGTTCCATTATCTGAAGGAGTATGTGATGGTGGACAAGTTACAATGAGTGATGGTGAAACATTTGAAGTTAAACCTAGTTTACGTGGAATTCCTATAGATTTAGGCGTACAATGTGTTCAACAAGGTGGTCAGTCCCTAGTTTTTGCAGAAACTAGAGTACGCTCAAAATCACTTGCAACAAAAGCATCTGATGTTATTTCACAACTCTTACAAAAAAAAGAATTAACTGCATTAGAAAAAACATCAAAACAAATACTTGCAGAAAATGAACACACGGAAATTGTAAAAACTTTGGCAATTCTTGTAAAAAAAGGGGTTGCATTTCATCATGCAGGATTAAATCAAAAATGTAGGGAAATTGTAGAGAAAGAATTTCGCAAAGGAACTATCAAATTATTATCATCAACTCCAACTTTAGCAGCTGGTGTTAATCTTCCGGCAAGAAGAGTTGTAATTTCAAATATCAATAGATACAATGCAAAAGTTGGTGCAAATAGACCTATTAGTATTTTAGAATACAAACAGCTTTGTGGAAGAGCTGGAAGACCACAGTATGATAAGTATGGTGAATCTATTATTGTCGGAAATGGTAATACTGAAGATTTAACTGAGTATTATATTCATGGTGAACCAGAACCTATAGTTTCAAAAATTACTGAGGATAAATCTCTTAGAACCCATATTCTAAGTGTAATTGTTACACATCCTGGAATAAAAAAAGAAGAACTTCTTGAATTCTTTTTACAAACGTTAGGTGGATTACAAACATCAAAAGCTACTCTAAGTTTTGCAATCAATATTTCCTTACGTTTTCTTTCTAGTCAACAATTAGTAATTAAAAAGGGTGAAAGATATGCTGGAACTGCATTTGGAAAAAAGACTTCAATGCTTTACATTGATCCTTTAACTGCTACATATTTTAGAGATGCAATTGATAATGTATCTGAACAACGAAAACATACTTTTGGATTTTTACATTTAATGACAAATTGTGAAGAATTTTTTCCTAAATTCTCACTTAGAAATAAGGACTATGAATCTACTAGTCTCATGATTGAAAATTATTCTACAGAATTAATTGAACCAATCTCAGAATATGATTGTTCTAGAAGTCTTTTAGCTTTACAAATGTGGATTACTGAATCAAGTGAACTCTCTTTATCTGATACTCTTGGAATTGAGGCTGGAGATATGCATAGAATGGTAGAAAATGCAAATTGGCTATCCTATTGTTTAAGGGAAATTTCTAAACATATTGAAAGATCTGATTTACTTGAAGAATTTAGTGATTTAAGAAAAAGAGTAGTTTACGGTATTAGAGAGGAATTATTAGATTTAGTACGTGTAAAAGGAATTGGACGAATAAGGGCACGTGTGTTGTTCAAAAATAATATAAAAAATCTAGATGATTTAGCAAATATTCCTGTTGGTAAATTAGCAGAAATTGATAAAATTGGTTTAACCATAGCAAATAACATTAAAGCTGAATTAAAGAAGGTTAGATATTGATTGAATTAATTATTCCTGCAATAATTTCATGCATAATTGCATTTTTTGTAGTATATTTCAGTACTCCACCATTAATCAAAATTTTGGTAAAAAAAAATTATACTGTAAAAGATATGAATAAAAAAGAAAATGTAATGGTTGCAAGACCTGGTGGAATATCTATAATATTGGGAATTGTTATTTCAGAAATTGTTCTTTACGGTTTTTTTCAACTCAATGAAATTCTTGCAGTAATAATTACAACTACTGCAGCATTTCTAATTGGATATGTTGACGATAGAAAAGTAATGGGAGGTTGGTTTAAACCTGTAGCCCTTGCAATTGCAGCCCTTCCAATTATTTTTCTTGGTGCATATGATACAGATCTTGCATTCCCATTATTTGGTGATGTTCAAATTCCATTACTTTATCTTGGTTTGATAATTTTTATGATTCCTATTACAGGAAATACAATTAATTCTATTGATGTTTTAAATGGTGTTGCTAGTGGATTTATGGTAATTGCAAGTTTCACATTATCTATTTGTTTATTTATTTTACAAAATTATGAAATTGCTATTGTAAGTTTGCCTTTAGGATTTGTTTCATTGGCATTTTACAAATATCATAAGATACCAAGTAAAATTTTTCCTGGAGATTCTGGAGCATTAACATTTGGTGCTATGTATGGTGTTATTGCAATTATTGGAGGTGTAGAAATTATTGCAGCAATTGCATTATTGCCTGCTGTAATTAACTCATTTTTGTTCCTATCTAGTGTAAAACGAGTTGTAGAACATCGACAAATTAAGGGTAAACCTGTTGAACATACTGATGATTTTAAATTAAAAGCAACTAATGATAAAACAGCACCTGTAACTTTAGTAAGATTGATTCTTGCATCTGGCCCATTAACTGAAAAACAAGTTGGATTTGCAATTTTTAAACTTGCAATTTTTTCTGGAATTCTAGCTATTATTACTGCATTTATGATGGGTGTTTCTCTTTGAAGTCTGGACTTTATGGTTTTTTATTTGCAATGTGGAGTTTGATAATAATAGGTGGCGGAATAATGGTAGTTTTATTGGGCCCATTCACAATTCAACAGTTTGGTGATTTTCATTGGATAATACCATCTGGAATTAAAGTAACTATTGCTTTGGTACTAGTTGTAATATGGATTTTAATTTTATCAAAATTAAAAAATTATATCTTCAAAAAAGAATTAACGTTTTAACTGTTTATCCATTTTTTTTGTTTTTTATCGTATTCTTC